>Ga0209671_1008107_pt1 | contig 10977 bp, 7 predicted proteins | sample WorMetHERISLAND2_2_FD_187401 | JGI IMG/M metagenome (GOLD analysis project Ga0209671, IMG submission 187401) | Marine gutless worms symbiont microbial communities from Max Planck institute for Marine Microbiology, Germany - Olavius geniculatus... | ecosystem: Host-associated > Annelida >...
AAATCTAACATATCCAGATCATCAGAATAATTGCATTAGAGGTCTTATAATTCGATATGAAGAAGTTTTTTTGAACAGTATGAGATTCGAATCAGACAATTTATTGCAGCAGTAGTATCACGGAAAATATTTATTGCCTAGTGTGCATGTGTAACCGCCAGTTGAACCGAGATCAAAATTTGATCGGTGGTCAGATGGCAGTTCAGAATTGAATGGAGATCACAACGCATGAACCGCTTTGGTGCAACACAATTAACTGCTGAACTAGATTCAAATTCAGATTTGACCCGGGTTCAAAGTTTAACGTGAACGACGTTGGTGCAACGTGCCCTAAATGGATTCCAGCATTTGAACTTGTTCTATATACATACTGTAATATGCATACTGTGCACATGCTGTAACTCATTCTGCTGGCAGGTTTGGCCTCCCATTTGCAAGTAAACTTAGCTAGCTGCTATTTGTGCTTGGAATGCCTGCATGTGGAAGCCGATGAGCTCTAGTTATTAGATACAGTCATTTGTATATTCAGATTCTGCATCCGAGACATCCGAGATGCCTATATGCATGTAAAATAGGGTGTAGGGTGTAAAATATGCTGTTTTTAACCCTTTGTTTTCTTGCACAACTGGGTGAACTGAAAAAAGCAACCAGTTAGAAAAAGTTTGATTTTTGCCAATTTCTGTTAGCATTAGGACACTCGATTGGCTGGAGTTATGCATCTCAGACAGGGTTCTTACAGTCAGGGAAAACTGGAAAATGTCAGGGAATCTGTGTTGTCAAGGGAAGTCAGGGAAATGTCAGGGAAAAATATTATTTTTGAAAAGTCAGGGAAAATGATCTTGGAAAATGCAGATGACAGATAACTGTGATTTTTGCATCTCCAAATATTAAAAAGCAGGCAAATCTGCGGCTTCCATTGAACGTCCAAAAGCTAGATGTGTTTTAGCTTAAGGGGGCTTTGCCCCCTGCCCATCCCCAACCAAGGCCTCAGTCGTTTGCATATTGCTCTGTTAATACCGTTCCATTACTTAATACCATTTATGACATTTGTGTGATAGGGTTATTGTTTCGATAATGTCAGGGAAATTGTCATTCCATGACTGGAAAAGTCAGGGAATTTTGCTACAGAAAATCCATAGAAACCCTGCTCGGAAATGACCAATAATGTGTTGAGTGGGATGTGAAACTCTCACCCGGTCACTTGAAGAATTTGAATGAAACACATGAAAAGCAGTTTGAGTGAAGATTGAGCCATGCAAGAAAGTGCAGAGATGTTCTTCCTAGAAACACTGCTGTAAATGTGACATGAGTGAGTGAGTGAGTAGGGTTTAACGTCTTGCCCAAAGCAGTATAGGCCATTTCGGGGACGGCCTTTCCAGGCAACATGCACTAAAACACATAATAAGAGAACATAAGTTTAACCTTTACAATAAAGAAACAGAAAGTTTAACCTTTACACAAACACACAAAAATGAGTTAAACCTAAAATTGTAAGAACTCCATCATAGGCGTGCATATGTAATTAACAATAATGGTAGTTCTAATAATAAAGAGTACGCCATAAGAAGAAGAATAATCTTCCCAGTTAAACGTGATATGCTATGCACATGTTAAGTGAACACTACACTGTTGTGTAGTAACGGTAGTTTTAGGCATGAACTCAAAGTGTACTGGTTAGCCGACCGTACTTAAGTAACGGTCGAGCTATTGGTAGAGTTGTCATCCGTCCGTGCGTCTGTCGTCTGTCACAGATGTATTGTGGCTAAGCGTTAGGTCACAATTATGGAAAAACTTTTCACACACAAATAATTAGTCATGTGCCATAAACCTAGGCATGCAAAATTTCAGCAATGTAGTGCAAGGGAAACATTTTCAGATTGGGGGTTAAATGAAGGGGGTAGGAAATTCAACGTAAAACTGGCCATATCTCAGAAACAGTGAGAAATAAGGCCAAGGTTACTATTAATCACTAATAGGAAGTGGCATACGCCTTTTCAGATGAGATGAAAGTCGTCGACCTTGCATGACCTTCAAGGTCACTGACAACCAGTACGGTCGGCTATCTTAGCGACAGCTGGGTTTCCTGCTTTAGTGTTCTTACTGGGGTTCAATGTGTCATTTGCTATAATTGTGCTATATAAATAACGTACTAACTGAACTACTGAGATCAGGACATGAGTTATGGACAGTGAAACAGACAAATGAACCAAAATATGTATTTGCTCGTGAACGTGAACTGTAAACCATGAAAGGCACAACAGCGAAATGCTCACAAGTTCGCAACAGTCTCAAATGAATCTGCCGAGATCATGAAGTGATGGTTAGGGCCCACAGTTTTCCGTGGAAAATTTTGCCAAATTCCGCCGGCCAGTTTGCAAAATTCTGCGCCTAACCACGGCAAAATCGTCCAAATTCCGCCGCTTACCGCAGCCTTCCGTTTGCGAGTAAACCGAGCTCTATCCTGTTCAGAAACTTCAGTTACTGAAGGCTGGCATTGTGCTGAATTATGCGGGCCACATACAGGAAAAATACCAATCGTTTTTTCTTTTGAAAAATGCAATCTGTCAAATCGCATTATGTCGTATTGCGACAGCTATTACTAGGACACACAGTTTTACGCAGTTCAGTTGGATTTTTTCCGTGATATAATTAGTGCACAATTAGTAATATTTACATCATCAAGCCAATGATCGTACTAAACGCTGGTCATTTCTCAAATTTTGTGAAATTCAGCGGAAATATGAAAATTCTGCGGAAAGGGCAAATTCCGTGGCTCGGTTCAATTTTGCAGCCCGCGGAAAACTGGGCCCTGGTGATGGCTAATATTGTAACTGATCATCGCCACAGTATATTGCATTAACGCAGCTACACATTGCAATTGCTACAGCCTGATAACCTACATACTATGCAGCATGCAATATTTTACAAACACACACACTACGCACACAGTTTGCACTGCTGCCAGACAGTTTACACTGCTTTGATGTCATTTTTTCAGTGACAGTCTAACAAGAACAAAAACTTTTTGGGGACCTGGACTAATCTGGTAGTGAAAACTCCAACAGCAGTCAATACTGGTAGACTGTATCATAGTATTTTATACGAGAATGGCTGTGCTTTAACCCTGAACTGTATAACTAAAAATGACTAATAAACAAAACATGCACATAACAAAATGTACATTTTCACATTACACAATGCAAAGATATCAAACAGGTCCATGAACATATTTACAGTAAAAAACATTTAACTCAGTTGTAGCACAAATTTATACAGTACAGAACGTTGAAACCAAGACAATGACACAGAAAACCAGACTCAGCTACAAAATCACTAGAGCCGTCAAATTAACGCATTAATTAACGTGCTAATGCGTTAATAAATTAATGCACGTTAAAAAATTAACTAGTGTTAAAAAAATTAATGCACATACGTAAATTTATATTAATTTACTAAATTCAGTGAAGCAATAGTTCCAATATTCCGTTAAACTGTGGTTATTTGATAATAAAATGAATTCAAGTAACTAAACTGTAGTTGCCATTCCATCACTGTAAATAAATAATTATTTTGACGACAGGCTAATAGATTTCTATGCTAGCTATGTCGGCAGTTATTGTTGATTATACGTTTAAAATGTGTTTCTAACTTTCTGTATTCTACAGGCAGGCCCCCAAACGTCGTGGAGCACGGGGTAACTTACCCCCTGTTCTCCTCGACGGGCCTGGGTGCGTTAATTAATGCGTTAAAAATTAACGCTAATGCATTAAAAAAATTAACGCTTTGACAGCTCTAAAAATCACAGTTTGCAATAGGAACCCTATTTTTCTTTTTTCCCATTAGTCATAATCAGAAATGGCAAAATGCCAAATTACATTTCCACACAGTGGTTCTTCATGAATCACAAAAGTCTGTAATAAAATTATGCCATGGTTTTTCATTTGATGACCTGGCTTTGTGATATCTATAAATGACGTGAAATTAGTACAAACAAAAAATGACATTTCTGGTCATTGGTGCCAGCCCATGGAATGACCTTCCATCGGACATTACTTTCACAATCGCTCTCGGTCTTCAAGCGGCGAGTGTCTCTTAGACTTTTTCTCTTCCACCAATCAAGCCCGGACCTACTCATTCTAATCATCTGATGCTTTGTCCTAGAAATACTGCTTGTTATTCAGGCTACCTTAGACAAAGAAAATTTTCATATTTTGACTAATGTCACAACTCAGATAACCTTAGCAGGGTGGACACAGTTTGGGGGCAACAAAATTCAAGGACTTTCAAACTGTACTTTTAACAGACTATTCCCGCAATATTTTACCACGTCAAGTTAAATGATTCTACATGCATCTTGTAAATATAATATTCACATCACGGTCACGACCGTTTTTGAAGCACTGAAATTCAACGACTTGTTTAGAACCCTCTTCTGACAAATTCCAAAACTCTGAAGACCGTACTTGGTTTTCAAAGACTCCAGGAGCGAGAAAAAGTGAAAACTTTTTCAAGGACTTGGGCCACCCTGCGTTAGAGGTGATGAGGAAATCGAATGGAATGCTGTCGGACGGCCTCCGTCCAGCGAGCACTGCACAACACGACCACGTACATGCTGACACGTCCCTCAGGGAAGTGAGTGTGGAAAAACTGGCCACACTGTCTGTAGCCAAGTCTTGAGTCACGCAGCACAGCCGCTGTTCGTACATGAAGCTCGTCAAACATAACAAGATGCGTTGGCAACTCGGCCATTGCTGTGGCATCGCTGGTGAAATTGTTAGCGGCCAGCCATGAATCGGGACTGCAGTAGAATATGTCGGCTTCGTCTGTGTAGTTACTGACATGTGCAAGATTCGGTTCACAAGTCAGAAATCTCATTGTGATATTGCGGTGGATATAGCTGCACAAAACAATCAGTTGCTAAAACAACTTGGGCGAGAATAATGTTTACATATACAGTAGGTTCTTTTATTTAGAGTTTTCACTAATGCCTATGAGTGCCAGTGTAATGTGTTCACCAACTATTTGTACATAGATAAGTATATGCATGTCTATGGTAACCTGAAAAAGTTTATACAACAAAAAAACTATGGCTACTGTTTGTATCACGTGTAAACTGCATTAAGAAATCACATAATGACTACATTAAACACACCATATAACACAATGACTGCATTTACATATTCTGGACACTAAGATAGTTGGTTTTTGATTTAGATTATTTTAAATTAATTTTCTCTCCTGGTCAGCTAGACTTGGGGAAACCTCTTTTGGTGCATGTTACATCACATCATGTCATATTCATATGACATAAAAAAACTAATGAAGGTATCTAACCTAATCATCTAGTACTGTTACAAAATGAAAAGCGTTCACACCTGTAGAAAGGTGTGGAATGGCACGGCATCAGGAACAAGATGCTCATCAGGTCTTTGGAGACCGGTTTCTGTGCCTCGGAATACAAGAACGTCATGACGTCTATCGTGCCTCGTTGGTGGATCAGGCATGCATACAGAGCAATCGGCAGATTCAGTGAAATCAGACAGATGACAACAAATGTTCTCCAGCGTACACGAGAGTCGAGCTTTCCAGCTCTTGAAGGGCTGTTGTTTGACTGACCCTCGTGTTTTCCGGTGCTAGCAGCAGCCATATCTGTGCTGGGGGGATCAAGCAACTGATGCAGCGTACACCCGCAGACGTGCATGACCAACGGCAGAAGCCCCATCAAGAACCGAAACTCTTTGTGACTCAACAGACTGAAATGCACAACCTCCTCATTAAAGCAAATAATGCACCACAGAAGGCTAACAGTATTAAATAAAAACAGTAACAATTGCCATAACAGATAACAAAAAGTACAGATAAAAAGTGTAATAACTGCACATACACACAGCAGTTCTGATTCCAGGAATTCAATTTTGTTCAGCCTATTCAAATAATAAATATGATATCTGTTGAACAAAGCGCAAAAAAGTAACAATTGTAAAGAAAAATCATAACACCAATTGTCATATGTTTAATAATTTGCTGCTACTGATTCACAATAGCCCCCGGCTGTGTTGATGCAGAGACAGTCTTGCTCATACTCGTGACCTGCAGGCACTAGCTAGCCCCTCCGGGGGTGAAAAGGAGAGCAGCCTCAGTGAGGTGGAAGCCCCTGCCTGTTGGTATAGCCTCTCACATAGCAGACCATCTGATATCTCCACGAGAACCCCACTCCCCTCACCCCTTCCTGGCAACTACAGCCAGTCAGTGTGCTCACACATGGCCAGCTGTAGGCTAAACTCAGGCAGTCACCTCATCCTCGAAGTCCGCGGACCCCCGGACATGAAAAACCGGTGCAGTTTGACAGCGGTTCGGCAGCTCACATCAACCGTCAACGTTTGCCAACGACCACCTTGTGGCAACAACGACAACCGACAACGCCTGCCAGTTTGTCAGCTGTGGGCAACAACAGCCGCCTTTGAGTGGTGCCCCTGTTCAATGAAATGGCTGTCAACTCCACAAGGGAGAGATGGAAACCTGGACTCACCCTCAAGTGGGACTATCTGGTGGAATTCCTCTTCTTCGGGACATCTGCCCACCTCCCCCATATAATCAGCACCTGACTGGGCTCGTTACATCAACAACAACAAAAATTTTGTAAGCTGGGTCAACAAATTACAGGGTGGGCCAAAAAAACAAATTTGTCATTTATTCTTTACAGCATTCTGAAACTTTTGACGTATTACACGTCTTTCTACCACTAACCATCGCTGAGTCATCGACGCTCAAACAGGTCCGGTTTTTTTGGCCCACCCTGTAAATAGCAAAAACTAGCTAAGAAAGCACTGAAAAAGTGCTAACAGTAGAGCGTGATAACTGCAAAGATTATTTTGTCCAGCCACGGTACATAGTTATTACCACTTAAACAATAACAAATGAACCGGAACTTATTTTTTAAAAATAAAATACTCAGATACAAGTGCGCTACTAATATTATGAGTTCTAAATAAAATTATCATGGGTGAACGTACCTATAAATCAGTACTGTCCAAGCAATAACAGCCAAGAAATATGGTTCAATGCCTTTCCGAGCAGCATACAACAGAGGAACTATGTGACTTCCAAGCAGAACAACAAGCCCTTGACTCAGGTACCAATGCCACGGATGAGTTCCATAGAAACTTCCCAGGTCAGAAAGGAAATTAAACTCTAGGAAGTTGTAATATACATTAACGAGCTTTCCATAGCATATCCAGTCAACCGCCAGAGACAGCAAAATCACCAAAAGACTAAAATACACATTTGCATCAGACTGAATATATGAAAGCGACTAATATCCAAATGTGCAAACAATCACAAAGTACAATCGCCCATGTTATGCAATGATTCTACATCTATTTCATTAATAATGAACATTTGCAATTAAATGATAATAAATAAATTTCTTCTCAATGCATTAAGATTGCCATAACAATGGCTTACATTGCAGTGTAATGCAACTAGTGTTGTGCGATACCTTCGATACCTCGATAAGTATCTTGAATACCAACGTTTCGATACCAGTATCAAAGAGGTCTCGATATATCGTGATGCCACGAAACCGCCAAGTATCATGACAATACCAGTTTGATACTATACAGTTTGCAATTGAATCGCTCTACTGCTGACAATTACTGCACACTGCATGACAGCAACGAAAAAAGCACGTCAAATTAAGGCTTGTCAAACATATAGTAAACATATATTTCCAAGCGACGACAGGACCACTCAAATGTCGCGGGGCATGAGAAAACTTTACTGTCCTCTTGACGAGCTTGGTGACCACTGTTTCATATAAAATTCTGGTATCGAGATACTTGATACCTGTACGGTATCATTATTTGGCTCCAATTTCAGGTATTGCACAACATTAAATGCAACATAATTATGGAAAAACAAACAAACACACAATCATCAGAATTCATTTACAACAGCACTCGAGATAGTTCAAAACAGTTATTATAATAAGCAGTAGCTCCGCATATGGTGCTTTATAAATTTGATCAGTATAGCATAGTATTGTATAACGATTTCAGGAGAGGGGAGGGAGTAAAGGGGACAGCCGCTTCCCTCTTCCCCCCTATTGACTGGAGCATTTTATAACCAAGTTAAACTTTTGCACAAAAAATGCATTATTTCTGCATAATTTTTTTTTAAATTTCAGACCCTACCCTCACCCTTCCACAACCACTGAAGTGAGGGAAATACAGCACTACTCACGCTCTCCATACGTAGTGGTTTATTAGTCTCCACAGAGACCGCCGTGATGACACTACATGCAAGACACAGAACGGAAACCAGATAATTGCAGCCGTCGGACGTACGGCAACAGCAAGGGCCACCAGAGTCAAGTAATACCAATGTGTCTTCCTACACATTAAATCCCACAAATTTATACCATTCGCACCGCATTAAAGTTAAAAAAGCTTTCAACTCATGACAAAATATCACAAACATAGCTAGGACAAGTTTTAAAATGGCTGTTATGCCAGCAAAACATAATCAAATTCATTCACAAGGAAACCGACTTCTGAGATGATCAGCTGACTAGCATAACAGCCATAAGAACCCAGAATAATCTGGAATCTATTCAAATAACTACATAAACTAGTCAACCAAACAAAACTCTGCTTTCACACATCTTTCAAGTTAAACGCATGGAAAAGATGTGCCCAAAAGTTCTTGTTACTCACATTAGTTATTTTCGAAGTTTTTGCAGAACAGCATCAAATAATGCCAATATATCTGGTCTATCACATCTGTTATTCATCAAATTCTATTACCAGGTAGCCCCCCCCAACAACTCCTTAAAAAGCGTAATATATAGCACATGATGACAAAAAAGTCGTTAGCAAATCTACAAGCTAAGTAGTTAAACCTTGGAGTTTTGCCGGGCCATGGGTAATGGTACAAGGCAATGGCTGTCAGGGCTGCTTCCATACTGTTGGTGAGTGTGCGCGTACAGCTGTAGAAGGTAAACCATGAGGTCAACTGAAACAACAACGTCCAGCGAGCTGTCCGAGCTCCAGCGAGGCGCAGAGACAGACGAAAAACATAGAGATCACCAACGGCAGCAAAGAGACCTTGAAGCAGACGAGGCACCTTCGTCTAGACACAACGTGTGCAACAACAGCAAACATCAATCATAGATAAGAAATTAGACGAGTTATACGTGGGGCCTAACCTAATTCACGGAGAAAAAAATACAAATTACATGGAAATTACATGGATGGCTAAGCTGGCATAAAATTGTTGTAATTTTCCTTTCTACCAGTATGCATACCTACAGTGAAATATATCGATGGCGAAACATGTGCATAATATGCACATCATATTACCATACAAGAAATTTGAGCTAATGCTCACGAGACGCGCGAAAGCCTATAGCAGTTCCGGTTCAGTAGTTTAGCTGAAAATTGCGACGTTCATGCTAAGTTAATATACAAATACCAAATTCTCTACCTGGATCGCTTAACGATAGTTCTGTGGCGCCATCTTGTGAATGAAATAGACTTGTGTCGCAACCTGAAATTGCCAAAAAATCCATAAAACCCACTATTTTGGCGTTCAAGGTCATTCAAGGTCATTGAATTTGGCGCCAATCGAGAGCCAGTGTACGACTTCCTAATAGTGATTAATAGTAACCTAGGCCCTATCTCGCACCGTTACTGAGATACAGCGACTTATTGGCCAAAAAATCGCAAATTTTGCCCACCTTCCTCTCATTTAGCGCCCTCGTTCGGGTGACCCCCTTTGAATTCATGGAAAAGCTTTATGGTTCCTGAAACTAGAGTCTTCCAGGTAGCCGATGGTGAAGATTTGGTGATCTTAGCTTGCACCGTTTTTGACTGATCCACCCAAGTGACAGACAGACGGACGGACGGACGGACAGAACTGCAATGGCTAAGATGCGCTGAAAGCAGTAGCTGCTTTCGCGTGTAAAAACCTATTAACTTGTATTTAAAGGCAGTTTAGCCAACTCACTCACTATCATAATTACCATATTAATTTTTCATTCAAAACATCAATCATCGCCATCAGTAATGTACCAAAAATTGGAAACTAAACATCGAGAAATCGATCTAAAATACCAAAAAATACAAAAATCTTACAACTGTGTGGCTGCATGCAATTTCATGAACATTTGAAATTACATGGAAAAATTCCGATTACAACAGATTATGTCACATCTGTGGAATCATGAATTAAGTTTGGCCTTAGTTATACGAAGTGCATTTCACAACAATGTTTCATAAAAAAATTATCATTCAAATTCGTTACAAAAGATTTTTAAAAACTATATAAAAAGTGAAAAACAAGTACCGATTCTACAATTTTAAATCACGAGTCGTACTTACCACAAGAGTACGAGAATCAATATGTAATATGCCAAGCAACTTATAAATGACAGCAAACAAAGTCGGATACATATACCCTCTCAGTCCATTACGCCACTCCCAAGTTAAATAACCATACCTGCAACAAAAAACTTTCTGCTGTTACTATATAACTTTTGTCTAACTAGCCTTGCTTGAATGTCTAATTCTTTGCATAATAAAACAAACATGGACAAGAAGATTAGAAGAAACTATGCTGCACATTCTATTGTTCATAGAATGCTAGTAAATTAGAGCACTTGCCAAAAAATTGCAACACAGAAGAATTTGCATAAAATCAAAAACTGTGGATAGTCGACCTATTATATAAAATTTATGGAAAAGCAGTTATGGAAAAGCAGTTGCGAATCGACTTACCCAAAAGCCATACGATGTGCTACTTCTATAGACTGCCAGTATTCATCGGGCACATAGGACGTTTGTATCATTAACGCATTCAGCAGTCGCAATGCAACAAGACTCCAAAACATAGATTTCTGCGATGACATAATCATCCGAATCATCCTGGGTCCTGCAATGAATGATCGCTGGTGTTCGGCAAATGCATCAAACTCATTGT
>Ga0209671_1008108_pt1 | contig 10976 bp, 9 predicted proteins | sample WorMetHERISLAND2_2_FD_187401 | JGI IMG/M metagenome (GOLD analysis project Ga0209671, IMG submission 187401) | Marine gutless worms symbiont microbial communities from Max Planck institute for Marine Microbiology, Germany - Olavius geniculatus... | ecosystem: Host-associated > Annelida >...
AAATAAACACAATATGACGTAACAATGACGTCACAAGGCACTACTGCGAATAAGTAAGTAAGCTTAACTATTTTACGCTACGAAATTGATATCTTTATGTGTTGCCTGTTTTCCGAGACCACTGTAGCTTTGACAGTGTTTGTTTTGCTAGGTAATGTGGTCACACAATAAAGGTGCGGTGGGTGGAAGAATTTCACGTTTACGCGCCATAAATTTCTGCTTGTCACAGTGAAAGAATGGTTAAAATCGGTGCTGAATTACCGAAGTTATCCCAAAAATAAAACTGGGTATCCGTTTTTTTGGACCACCCTGTACGCTCAGGTACACGGTACACGTGTCAACCAATGACCAATAAGCTCGCCCTGCTTGCCCATTAACGATCAGTTCATCAAAAACTATAAACCATATGCCAGTTTAGTTAGGTCACGTCGCTCTGCACGCGCCTTGATAAAACTGAAACTGTTATAAACAAAACTGAAATAAGAGACTTTGAAGCCAATGAATTTTGCTTACATTCTTCTCAAAATCATAGAAAATGCATAATTAGTCGGGCAGTTTATTCAAAGCGTGTTGGCTAGAGCGGACGCACGTTGGCTACGTACTTGGCAGTATGTCCGGATATCTGTTCTTATTCTGGTTGACTTCTGCCAGCGCGTCATAACACAGACTGTCTGCCGGCAGCGGATGCATTTCTTGTAGCATCTATATACCAAAACAACATAGTACACAGAACAACTCAACGGGCTGTCTTATTGTTGATTTGCCAGCGATCATACAGTAGTACAAAAACAACAACTACTAATGCTACTACTACTATAAGTACTACTACTGCTAATGTTGTTGCTGCTGTTGCTATTACTACATTATTTAGGTCCCCAAATAAAACGTCCCACTTGGCATTGTCCATATCTTCACCAAATGTTAACCAATTTTTAAAACTTTAACTGACACATTTTACAGAGAGCTGGCAATAAAGTGATTAGGCGTCGTTAAAAAAATATGTCACTCCTGAGGCTAAAAGGGAGGAATATCCAACAAAATCCTTACTTCGTCGCTACACTGCCTCAGACAAGAAATTTGAGCTAATGATCACGGGACGCGCGAAAGCCTATAGCAGTTCCTGCCCGCAGGCAGTCACCCATCGCAGTACTAACCAGGTCCGGCGTAGAGTAACTTCGCTTCAGCCGAAACGCGTTACCAACTACGCCACGCCACCAACGCCAGTACCGTGGCGCCACCTTGTGAATGATATAGATTGTGTCGCAGCGCTTAATCGGCAAAAAAATCCTTTAAACCCCCTATTTTGGCGTTCAAGGTCAGTCAAGGTCATTGAATTCAGCGCCAATCGAGAGCCAGTATACGATTTCCTATTAGCAATTAATAGTAACCTAGGCCTTATCTCGTACAGTTACTGAGATACAACGACTTATTGGCCAAAAATTGCAAATTTTACTTACCCCCTCTCATTTAGCGCCCTCGTTCGGGGTGACCCCCTTCGAATTTATGGAAAAGCTTTACGGTTCCTGAAACTAGTCTTCCAGGCAGCCGACGGTGAAGATTTGGTGATCCTAACTTGCACCGTTTTTGCCTGATCCACCGGTGTGACGGACAGACAGACGGACAGACGGACAGACGGAATTACGATGGCTAAGACACACTGAAAGCAGTAGCTGCTTTCGCGCGTAAAAATGAAAATGTGAGAAAAACTATCAATAATGGGCAGCAAGCGTGTTGATAAACAAAATACACTTCAGACCAAGATCATGGTGAATGATCTGGCAAGTTGGTGGATTTTCTGTTGACCAATGATGCCGTGGTTACACGCACAGATTTCCTCGTCCGCGGAGGTGTTGTCCGACGTCGCCAAGCCTTCCGAGGATTAAAAACCTCGTCCAAGGAAATCGGACGGAATGCGCATGCTCATTCTTTCCGATTTCATCGGACGAGGTTTTTTTGCCTGTCAGACAAAAGATGCCGATCAAACGGACGAGGAAATAGGACGCGTCGTCCGACGTGTCCCATTTCCTCGTCCTAGAAGCTCGAACAACACCTAGGACGAGGAAATCGATGCGTGTAGCCACGGCTTGAGACAGGCCTAACCGCAAACTCGGTGTTGATGTGAGTCAGTCCAGACATCTCGTTCAACTCGTTGAGTTCTGAGACTCGCTGCAGAAACCCGGCCAATGAGAGAGCCGTCTCTCCCAGCGTCAGGCCTTCCAGAACCGCCTTGAATATGAAACTGTACTGGTCCTGTCAACAACTACTAAAACTACAACAACTACCACTATGTCACAACTAGAAAAGCCCAGCTAACGCAAAGGGAAACGCGTAACAGCGGTGCATGTTTGAAAGCCTAGAAAAACAAAATCTATAAGTTCACCCATCGTAGCAACGATGTTTCTTTTACTGTCGCCAGAGGGCACAAACGAGAGGGCAGCCAATTATCTATGGTTTTTTACTTGTACGCGCCAGAGGGCACGACCTGTCTCGCTCAGCCAACGCCGTATCGGCCTAAAATCGCAAATTTTTCCCACCCCTTTCTCATTTAGCGTCCTCGTTCGGGGTGACCGCTTTCGAATTTATGGAAAAGCTTAACTGATTCTAAAATTAGTCTTCCAGGCAGCCGACGGTAAAAATTCGGTAATCCTATTTTGCACCGTTCTTGACTGATCCACCCGTGTGACGGACAGACAGACGGACAGACGAACGGACAGAATTGCGATGGCTAAGACGCGATACAACAGTAGCTGCTGTTGCGCGTAAAAAGCTGGCCAGTACAAGAGCAGTCTAACCCAACGTCAGGCTTTCAAGAACTGCCTTAAATATAAAACTGTACTCCTCCAATGTTCACTACGTTCACCTTGGAAAAGATAATAGGCCTAACTGGTTTGTGGTTGATTTTGAAACATAAGTCAGTAAAGCTGCGCCGCCGCGGTTATACGTAAAACACGAAACTTGCATGCTGCGCAAAATTGTTTTTCAAATGTTTTGCTGGCGTAGGCCTAATAATATCGCACATGTAATACCACATGTAATTTTAAGCGCTGCAACCAATTTTCTCCAATCATAATATAACAACAACAACTGTGGCCTATTATTACCAGTGTTTGAACGCAGTGCATTCTCTGGGCACGTAGATCCTTGACGTGCTTATATACGTTGACGAATCCTTCACAGATTGCCTCTGAAAGTAGGTAGTCGATCGCTAGGTACGTTCCTGTCCGGCCCACACCGGCACTGAGTGTATACATTTACAAACAATAACAGCTTGTCATCAGACAAACGACACTTTTGTATTACGGTACCGACGTACAACGTAACAATACTTTTTGTATGGATACAAAAATAAATGAATGACGATGAACGATTTGGACTGATAAACAGATAGACACGCTCCCAGCTTAATCTAGCCGGCGCATAAAATACTAAAATTAAAGAAATCGACAAGTACAGTACAGGCTCTACTGGTACGTAAAAAGCAAAAAAAGAAACAGATATGTTATGAAAAAAGTAGATAAAACAGCGTCAAAGTAACAGTTGCAACTGTTGCATAGGCCTAACAATTAAGTTTTCGATTTGTTTTCTCGAGCTCGTTGCAATTAATTTGCAAAAGACGACTATGAAAGTTCCCACCACACTTCAAACCTGTCACTGCACTACCTTGTGAAATATAATACTAATGCTGGCCTTATGGCCAATTCACAGATACCAACAGTTGAGTTGAGTTGCGTCGTAGGTGTGAATTGGCGATTAACTTTACTGCCAAGAGTTGCGTGCAAATCGTTGCCTGCTGGTGAAATAAGCCGAATTTCTGGCAAAAATTAGTTGTTAAGTCTGTAACATTGAGAGCAGTGTTATATAGCCGGCGATACCTGCAGTGCACAAGGACGTACTGATCGTGAGCTAATAGAGATCTGACGGTGTGACGTATAGATAGTAGAGACACGGCGTGCTGGGGTACTCCGTGGTCTGGCCAGTCTGTGAATTGGATCTGTATCAGCACCCTACTGGTTCCTCCCTGTCCCACATGTATACACATATTAACACACAATACTGTTGTAGTAATAGCAGCAGCAGCAATAGTAGTAGTAGTAGTAGTAATAGTAGTAAAAAAGTAAAGTTCTGTTCTTGCAATAGCGCTTCTTACATGAGACGGACTCAAGACCAGGAGCGCTTTCACAATCTCGATAGTGGCAGATGATTGGCATGAGCTAATGATACCGCAGCGCACTATGCGTAGTAGTAGTAGTAGTAGTTGTTGTTGTTTTTGTTGTAGAGATTTCGTGGTCAGGCAAGTCCGTGAATTGGATATGTGTTACCACTGTAAGACTACCAGCTGACTGGCCCCGCTACATACACTAGTTTGCAGTGGCGTATCCAGAATTGTGAATTGGGGGACTCACCTTCTTTCCCCTTCCTTCCCTTCTCTTCCGCCTTTCGCCTCCTCTCCTTTCCTTTTTTTTTCTTTTCCTCTTACCTCTCTTCTTTATTTCCGTCTTTTTTCTTTAGTTCTTCTCCCTCCCCTTAAAAGTAGGACTCCTAAAATTAGCAGGATCTGGAGCAGAGCCCCAGCCGAAATCGAATTTGGTGCATTGTAGCTGTAAAATATGAGATCTGGTGGTAACAATTTTTATCATTTTTAATAAGAATTAACTGGCCAAATTGGAACATTAGTGCAGCTTAAACGTGTGCTTTTGTCTTATCTGGAAAATTGGGGGGAAGGGAGCTGGACCTCTGCCTTCCCTTCCCTTGGCTACACCACTGTCAGTTTGCACACCAGTTTAAACAACAATGGAGAACCGACTGTTAGGAAATGATAACAACACATGTCACCTGTATACGGTCAATAAATAAGCAAGTAAGTGCACGAATGGGCTACTCATAACAGCAGCAATCAAACAAAAAAGTCACAATGCGCCGTAATCAATACACAATCATTCAATCAATCGTTCAGAGTTGCCTTAATAGCTGGGCTACTTCAAAATCAGTAGAAAACAAAAAGTATGCACAGGTTTCGATAATCATGACCGGCTATAATTTTTCTAAAAATACACGTTTTGCCCGTGCGTCCGTCCGTCCGTCCGTCTGTCCGTCTGCTTCGTGCAAAGTCTTAACTCGAAAATACAAAGGCACAAAAAATAAAACTTGTGTGAACGTTGCTTCAGCTAGAAGATCAAAAACTATCGTTAAAATTGCGCGGATGGCCGCACTTGGTGTCGCCACTGAGTCCTCATGTTTCCCGTTGCCGCAGCAACAATATGGAACAGTCTGCCATCAGAAGTGACGTCTTCAGAGTGCCTGCGAACACGTCAGACTGAACTTAAGACTCACTAAGCTCTCGAGGTTTTTTTCACGTTTGACTGCAAAAAGTGACAGCGGTGCCACTGGCATTTTTCACTCTAAATTGCATTGAATTTTATTTTACGTCTTTTTCCATTTGTATTGGCATGGAGAATTTTTTGTTCGTTTTATTGACTGTTGGTCGGTTGAATCGTGTAAGGGCGTTTTGACTGTTTCTATAGGCCTATTAAACTGTAAATGATTGAATGATAGTTAATCGTATTACCTGAGAAACGGCGAGTTTTCTGACGACGCGGTCGGGTCGGTCTTCGATAGAAATCGGAGCAACACTAATGTCGCCATACAGCATCTCGCACGCCTCAGGCCAATACTCCTCACACTTCATCTACAGCATTAATTAATATTAATAAAGTCATGAAACCTGCAAAAATATTTAGAAAACACTTCTATAGAAATTGTAAGTTTCGCGTTTTACCTGTAACAGCGGCGGAGCCTATCAAGTTTTTGGAAGATTTTTGTCATATGCCTACGACTTAGAACATGAAAGTCTGCATCTAATTAAGCTTCGTTTTAGTAATCCCGAGCGAAAAAAATGGTCGTAAATCTGTGGGCTTCGTTTTCGTTCAACCGAACCGGCTATTTATTCGGTTGCCGGATATATACAGTCACCGCGTAAAAATAACCACAAACAGTCGCGTCCTACCTATCAACGCAAAGTTTTTTTTGTCACATATACAGTGTAAACAATAAAGGTAAATTAATACAGGTATAAGTTCATAGCAGCGTAATTTAACATACCTTGAGATTCTCACGACACTTGGTTACCATGACGATAACGCCAACGTTGTACTCCAAGATCATGCGCCAAAACTCGTTCAGCGTATTCATTGTCGGACCTCAACGCATATATTGCAATAATGCAATAATATTGTAATGTTTTATCACGATACCCGATATAGAGGGTTAACCAAAAAAAGGGATTATTTTGTTTTACGAATTGTAACTTCTGAAGTGCATGTATTGATAAGATCGGCAACAAATTTAGCTCAAATCGACCCTGTTTTATTTTCAACTTATCTCGTAAATCGTACTTTATTTAAAACAACGATAAAAAATAAACTGGAGCCATTTATCCACCGTTTAGTACTATGATACTACGGGCACGTATGCGTCAACCAATGACCAACAAGCTCACCTTGTTCGCCGTCTCAGTTCCTCTGCACGCTGCTCCCCGTGTGTATTAGGCAAAATATTTTTATAGTCACCGTATATGTATATTAATTTTCCATTGCATATATACACGTTGTCTGTAAATTGCAAACATTAAAATGCGACTGCTAACCGTGTGAAGCAATAATTTTGTCGTCTTCGTTGTATCCCTGGCAATAAATAATATTTTCAGTTATTATAGACATCAACAAAACAATTAAATTTAATTTTATTGCTAAGTGTAAAAAATAAATTAGAAGCGCCTATAAGAGCGCAACCTTCCGTTCGAGATGTCTGCTTATTTCTTTTATTTCACAGTCGTATTTGTTTAAACAGCGACCTGGAATTAAATAAGGATTCGCCCAAAACCGCGCGACGATAGCAATTTTACCACTAATCGTAAGCCTATAGTGCCGAAGCTTAGCGAATAGCAGTAAAAAAAGCCTATTCCAAATATTATAACTAAACAAAAAATATTTCAGAATTAATGATCTTAATCGTGACTAAATTTGGGTCAAAAATGTCGTCGAAACCTGTTCACAACTTTGTGCGTGACTGTGTCTGTGATCTTGCGAACGAAGAGAGCAAACGAACAGAGAAAGAAACATGACATTTGTCCGTCGGCAAAGGCAATGTTATAAAAATATGTGCAAAAATATAAGTTTTATATAACAGAAATGTCTACAAATCTGATGCCACTGGTCAGCTATGTAACGTTTGATACTAGTTCTGAAAAAATAACAACAAAACTCATCAAATATTGGCTGGTTTTAATTTCCAAATTTCACTGATAGTTCAAAATCCCGGCACACCTCAAAAACTCGTCGTCACACTAACTTGTTTACTACACTGCGTTTCGGAAAAAGTCATCCTTTTTACATTTCAAGAACTCAGGCAAATATTTTAGATATTTTATGCGGTTGTACGAAAAAAAATTCGACCGTTTAAACCGTTTCATGCATAAATTGCTTACCAGAATGTACGGCGTGTTAAGCTATAACGTTCGCGGAGAGTGAACATAATTAAATCATACCCGAATAAAGCTAGCGTTGATATAAGTGCTAAGCGGATCGTTGTCTATTTTCGACAATTTCACCCTGTTTTCATTGTCTACAAAATACGCTCACAATTTTATGCAGAGTGTGTAACACTACTGAAGTAACATATAGTAGCAGACGTTTAACTATAAAGTTGAAGTTTCATGCAAAATAAAAATATATATTGCAAGAATGTTTATTTTATGTGCAATCACGGTTTATCTCCAACATACTCGTATGTGCAATTTCTCTACAGTTTTGCAACATTTGTAAACATTTTTATTTCACATATGATTAGTATCATTCTTACACTGCTAGGCACAAATAGTGTATTTTCAAGCGATCTGCAATTTCAATATGAGCAAAAAAACAGAACATGACAAATTACAATCCACAATTAACATTATCTAAAGTTTAATTGTTTATTTCTTCGCTCATACTATTTAGAAAACAGAAACAATAAAATTTAATACTATACGTAAGAAAACTAGCCATCTTCACTCACATGGCAAAATGTTCTTGAACCGATTTTTCGGCTTAAGTTCGACTTTCTGCGCAAAGTCAAAGGCAGCATCGGACTGATGCGCCAACGTCTAAAACAACACAAAATGTGCATTTCAATTTTTTGGTCTTAAAAACAGCAATTAAAAAACTCGTCCTTTTGTAAAACAAGTAAATTGATCAAAGCTCACGTAATGCGCGATAGCAGCGGTCCTGCCACCTGGGCAATCGTGTACAGCATGCAATAGAATAATACTGCGTCTTCAAGGAGTACACCAATTTGAGGCTAAAAATTTCATACGCAGGTTGTCCAACTCTATCTCCAGCCATTTAGGCGCAATTTACTCTTGAAATGTACGCCGCAGCCGGTGGTTAGAAAAAACATTAAAACCCTTTATTTTGATGGTTCAAGGTCATTCAAGGTCATCCTGAAAAGGCACAAAAATTTGTCACACTAAAATCCTTAGGGCATCCCACGGTGAAGATTTCGTGATTCTAAACGATTGTGTGTCTTATAATCCAAAGGTTCGATAGACCGAAGGCGTATACTGCAACGCGCATTTTCACTAACTCTAACCCTCACCCTAACCGTAACCCTAACTCTAAGCCCAACCCCCTACTCTACTCTCAGTTGAGAAAAATGTAGAGATACAGTCAACGTCTGTGAAAATGTATAGGAAAGAACTGCAAAACTTTCGGACTATATTGAACCTTCGGATTATTGAACTGCCTCCATCGCAAAGTCGACGTAATGAAATTTGGTCTAATCCTAACCCCGTTTACACGAGAAAGCATACATGAATCACACATGTTGCACACGGATTCAATATACACCGTTATCAAGCCAGATCTAAAAGTGCACGACGGATGCTCTAAGTTTGTTTCCTGTATGCTTCCAGTATCAAGCATGTTTGATACTGCAAGCACATACATCATGAAGCACACTTGAAGCACACTTAGAGCAACCTTAGAGCAACTTGAAGCAAACTTGGAGCACATGTCATGCATTCTTGGAGGTGGCTTGATAACGGTGTATATTGCAAACATTCACGTCACCTGCCATATGAAATCACCTCCCACCCGACACTGTTAAACACACTGATGACTCTATGTGTGCTTCATGTGTGATTTGTATACGCTTTCTTGTTTAAACGAGGTATAAACAACAACATACGTTGAACTCTTGCTGTAGAGTGTCCGGCTGGGCAGAAATCCGACTGACAAGATCTTTGAGTTCGTGCAAAGACACGCGTCCCGTGGTAGGACTGGAAGATTTGTCGACGTAGTTGACGTACACTGGCCACACGCTGTCCAGGCTGCCGCTCAGCGACGACTGCGCCGTAACTACAACGTCATAAACCCCCATCACAGTGCTACGAAGCGTCACCTGCCATATGGGATCACCTGCCACCCGACACTGTTAAACACATTGATGACTCCGCCACCACAAAGGTCGCGTATACCCGGAGCATCGCCTGCAATATGCGATCATTTGCCACCCGAAACTGGTAAAAGCAATCCATCTCAACCCCAGTCAAGCAATGTCATAAACCCATCACACACCTACGGAGCGTCACCTGCCTTATGGGATCACGCAGTGTTACCTTCCATCAGACACTCACGGTTAACGCAGTAACAACTTCGCCGTGAATACAATATCATAAAGTATCGTGCATACCCATCGCAGAGCCAAGGAGCGTCACCTGCCATATGGGATTATTTGCCACCTGGTAAACGCGCCCCGTTTTATCCCCAGCCAGACAGGCCGGGACAGTACTCGATATACCTACCTCAAAGAGATAAAAAGCTAAGTTGACCGTAGTGTTAATTATATACCGAGATGGTTCGCTTGTTTGCAGACGGTCACCCATCCAAGTAGTAAGCACCTAATAACCACCAACATAAACCCATCGCAGAGCTACGAACAGTACGGAGCGTCACCTGCCATATGGGATCACACAGTGTTAACTGCCACTTGACACAGGTGAATGCGCCCGCCTTAACACCAGCCACACAGGCCGGTACTCGATTTACCTACTCCAGAGGGATGGAAGGCTGAGTTAACCTTGGTGCCAGGGCATCCACTCCATTGACCGATGTAGGCAAATGCCTCATAAAAAAATTGGGGGAAAAGTAAAAAAAATGAAAACTGAGGGGGGGATTTTTTTCGATGGCAAATTGCACAAAATACCGAAATACGCACAAAACAAAATGCGACAATTTTGCAATGCTCCAATTTTTTTCTGCTCGCTTCGCTTGCAAATTACTTGTAGCCCCCATTTTTAAATTTGTGGTGCCACCATACTTTTTTGCTTTTATTGCTTAAACTGCACTGAATATGGTCAGTTAGTTTTTTGCAAAATAAATAAAATTGTTCCCACCGGACGTCATATTTAACGCTAAAATGCACCAAATTCAATTTCGACTGGGGCTCCGCCCCTGACCCCACTGGGGGAGCTTACAGCGCTCCCTCAGATCTCCTGGATTCAAGAGACCGTACTTTTAAGGAGAATGGACAGAATGAAAGAAAAGAAAGAAAAAGGGAAGGAAAAAAACAGTGGTGAAGGGGAGAAGATTTAGTCCCTCTAATCCTCCAGACAAGACATAAGCATAGTGTAAACAATAGATGTAAAAATGTTTCAAAAAAATTCAAAGCCCTTAAAACGTAAAAAAATGGTACAAATTGTTTTAAATGTTTTAAAACGTTAAATAAAAACGTCAGCCCTAGTTTACTCAACCTCTTGTTAATGCCAAATGTTGTAGGTGCAGTGCTGAAACTAGAGACAAAGAAAACTTTATTCATTTTCACTTTTATCGTGGGTCATAAGACCAAGAATTTCTAAACTAAGTAAATCACCACTGGCCGTTTTTGTGGTCTCAAATGTGCTTTTCGAAGTGTTTAATAAAATTTTCAAGAAACGTTTTAAA
>Ga0209671_1008109_pt1 | contig 10976 bp, 5 predicted proteins | sample WorMetHERISLAND2_2_FD_187401 | JGI IMG/M metagenome (GOLD analysis project Ga0209671, IMG submission 187401) | Marine gutless worms symbiont microbial communities from Max Planck institute for Marine Microbiology, Germany - Olavius geniculatus... | ecosystem: Host-associated > Annelida >...
TAAAAAAACATTAAAAATTAAAAAAAAACATAAAACATGTGTTTTAAACTTTTTTACAAAATTAAAAATGTTTTTACATCTATGGCTACTACTCAGCATCTTCGTGCGTTGAGAGAGCAGAGGGCGTGGCAGAAAGCTGCAGTTTTCAGACGAAGGAGATTACTGTTAGCAATCACTACAACGCGTACATAAATATAATATTTTCACGTCGATTTTGAAGAAGCTCAGTGAACGGCGACGAGTTTCACCTCGCCTTCAGTGGATCATGAGAACAAAGTAATGTAGGGACTTTCTATAATGAATCACGGGAATAAGACTGATATGCCACGTAAATTACGCCTGTCTTCTGATGGGCTTCGATGCGTTTACTGTACGATTGCTGAAGGGTCTGCCTAAACCATGCACAGATCACCACAGATCAGCTGAGATGACATTCACTACTCCTAACCCTAACCCTAACCAACTCTGCCATCTCGTCTGATCTGTGGTGATCTGCGGCGTTTAGGCAGACCGTTATACCCCGTTTACACGATCGAGCAAACATCAAGCAGGCCTGATGGAACCCGCAGCCTGGCTCAAATGTAGGCCTACGCTTAGCTCACAGCTGATTATGTGTTATATAAGCCTTCCAATTACAACCCGCCCGCTCTCCTAATTAGCATTCTAATTACCATAGCTCGTTCAGCTAGTTGGATGAATGCCAGCAAACATCGAGCAGACGTCGAGCAAACTTCGAGCAATTAGCACGTGTATTTTGAATACATTTGCTCTACGTTTGCTCGATGTTTGCTCGATCGTGTAAACGGGGTATTACTGAATGTTTAACGTGTGCTCCAGAGCCTACCGCGTGCACAAACAATGAGCAACCGGAAAATTAATGTATAGAACCTGGATATTATCTAAATTTAAATAAGAGGCAAGCTAGAACCCGCAGTCCCCGCATTGTTGCTACTGCATGACTCGGGTGAAAATTTTTCTTCTAACAGTAGCCCTTAACAGTTTAACGTTAAAAATTGTGAGGAGCATACTTTAAAAAAACTTGAATCAGCAATAATTGACTGACAGAGTTTTGTTGTTTTTCACTCTTCGATTTCACATTAATATGTATTAAGCCTAAAAATTTTTGTGTTCCCAGTTGCAGTCTGGCAAAAAGTAGGGATGGGGTGAATATTGTTTAAATTTTCACTTCATGTCATTTCGTGTAATTACTAATATTACACCACAGCTCATAACAAGAAAAGCTCTGCTAACGTTTGAAAGCCCAGTAAAACAAAATCTAAGTCAGTCGCCAGAGGGCGCCAGACGACCCTCGGCTATAGTGTCTATAGTGTTTTACTCGTACTCACCAGAAGGGGTGACGTGTCTCGCTGAGCCAACGCCGTATTGGCTGGATATCGCAAATTTTCCCTACCCCTTCTCATTTAGCGCCGTCGTTCGAGGTGACCCCTTTCGAATCCTTTCGAATTTATGAAAAAGCTTTACGGTTCCTGAAACTAGAGTCTTCCAGGCAACCGACGGTAAAGATTTGGTGATCCTAGCTTGCACCGTTTTTGACTGATCCACTCGTGTGACGGACAGACGAACAGACAGACAGACGGACAGAACTGTGATGGCTAAGACGCGCTTGCGCGTAAAAAAATAAAGCGGCACACCAAGTAGTAGGCACAAGTAACTGCAGCATAACAGACTAGATGCAGTTTCAAAATTTTAGTAAAACTTACGAAGCACACCAAAAAAGTACCAGTATTTTATGGAAATTGGTCTTCCGGGACAGACGGCAACTGTAGAGCAGAGGATTTTTTTCACGCTTTAGCGCAACAGAATGCGTTCAGGCGCTATACATGTACGCTAGGTCTAAGCCTAAAATGATTCCTGCGCTTTCGGTTTTTATCCGCCCCTAAATAAAACCTTTGTACCTAAAATTTTTATTGGACCCTGAAAAATATCTGGCAAGCTTTTAGTGTGCTTTTTTTACTGGAAAAAAACCTTCTCGCATTAAGTCTGCTGTGCTGCAGTGTCTTTACTCTACAAATGTTCCACGTTCAACAAAAAAGATTTGGCGAACTTTGGTGCACTAACAACGACGGTTAGGGCGCACCTATTATGGACCCACCCTGTAGTTTGCAGTTTTCGTGGGTAGCCTACAAGAAAGTGTGTTCATCTGCTATTATGAGTTGTTGTGTAATATTACGCAGCACGTCATGAAATAAAAAATAAAAACATTTCTGCCAGTGCCGCGTGCCTACACGACCCTACTTTTCGCCACCAAACTGGAACCCGAAGTACAGGAATAAGGGTTATTTTAGGCCAGGGCTATCTGGTGTGTGGGGCGGTGGAGCGTACGGCGCTGACGACAATCATCCATAGCGCCACGACGAGCAACGTGACGAAGGAGAGCAAGAACAGCAAACGATCTATGACGCAGATGACTGCTCGCCATTCTGCCGCGTTATGTGAGCCCTCATCCAGCGCCGCCTGACGATCGGTTATCTACACATCGTCACGCATCGGTGCTATGGCTAATACCCCGTTTACACGGTCAAGCTGGCTCGACGAACTGCTATGTGTTAGCTGGACGAGCCAGCTCGATGTTTGACGTTTGCTCGACGTTTGCCCGATGTTTGCTTGATGATTGTTTTGTGTTTACACGATCGAGCAAACATCGAGGAAATATGAAGCACGCTACAGCACAAAGCATAGCGTACACAAAGCAATCGTCAAAGCAAACATTGAGCAAACGTCGACCAGACATCGAGCAAGAATCGAGCAAACATCGAGTTGGCTCGTCCAGCTAACATATAGCAGCTCGTCGAGCCAGCTTGATCGTGTAAACGGGTATAAGCTATGCTTTATGCATGCTTCATATTTGCTCGATGTATGCTCGATGTTTGCTCGAACGTGTAATACATCTACGATTTTACGACACATACTCAACTCAACTGCCCGGCCAAATAGCAAACAGCAGCGTGACGTCACAATGCTAATGACGTCATCATATCAAATCAAATCATAGTATTATTTGCTGTCTTTACCCTACAGCCACCTTGTTGTGGCTGTGGGGCTTTGCACCGATGACCCGAAAGATTTCTAAAATCTGGAGAGTAGGAGCTAACTAAGAGCTGACCAAACCCGTGAGAGCAGATTTGCCTCACGTTACCAGTGCTTTTGTGCTGGTTTCGGCTTCACAACCAACTATGGCTTCACAGCTGTTTACGGCTTTATAGCAGTTGCCTGTAACCTTATGGTTAAATTCGGGGACGCGCATTGGGCTGAACTGATACGGCCTCAGCGCTGGGCAGGTGTAAGAGCTTGCCCACCCCGGAGGTAAGGTAAGGTAAGGTAAGGATCATTTGCTGTGACATAATAGCGCCCCCATCCGTAGAACAAGGGCGACACAGTGCAATGTCGCATACACAGTGACGACATTCGAGTTGAGTTGGGTCGTAGGTGTGAACTGGCTATTAGTTTTACGCCTTAGCCTTAAAATGTGTTCACAATGACAAAAATGAACTGATTTGAAATAAAATGACGTAGCTCCGTTGCTAAAGTGCGCGCTGCGCCATTTATTTCAGTTTCGTTCATTATACTGCTGTCGGTTTAAACACATCTTTAAAATGTGGCCTTGGCTAAAAAGTCAAGTCAAACAAAATCGTGGCGTAATATTGGACCTACAGAATTTACCTTTTTCGATATCCATGCCTCTTACTTACTTTTGCTGTTAGTCCTTCAGTGTCGTAAAATCAGAGGCGCAAATGAAATTGCAGTGGCGCTGCCAGAAATGTAAATTGGAGGAGCTTCGTTCCCTTTTTCTTCCCTTCTCTCCGCTTACGTCCCCTACTATTCTTTTTTTCCTTCTCTTTTCCTTTCCTTTTCCTCTCCTCCCTTCCCATCTTTTTCCTTTCTTTTTTTCTTTTTTCTTTTCTTCCTTTTTTTCGTCTGTTTTCTTTTTTCTCTTTTTCTTCTCCTTTCCTTTCCACCTTTCACTCAAACGTATAACCCCTACTGCCCGCGACAGAGTGGACCGTTTCTGAGACATGGCAATATATTTAAATGCCTGGAACCAGACTTAAACCACAGTTAGCTTACACTGGCTCGCAATGGTGCTGTTTACACAATTTTCGGCTGCAGTCGTGCGTCAGAAAGCGCACTACAGTGTAGTCCGTGCGATCCGAGCGTGGTTCAAGTACGATACCGCACTGTCTGGAGTGGTATAAGCTCGTACTGCGCACCCGTTTACCCACTGAAACAGCGCGGTATCTACACTGTGTCTCAAAAACATCCCCGACATTTTTGACTGTAACTTGAAAACAAATTATCAGATTTTGATAATGTTTGGTAAGAGTATTTCTGACACAACTTGCCCTCAAACAACCATTCACTTTCTCACCTCACCCAACGTTTGTTTCTGCACTACCTGGGGAAATCACAACCAGCAAAATATCACTTTTTATCGAATGCGATATGATTGCTTAATTAACATAACACTTAGAAACACATTATGGTCACATTTCTGACAATGTGGCTGACATTTTATTTAGTTATCTATTTTTCAACTGCCTGCAGTAAAACTGCTTGAAGTGTTTGCCCACTATGCGAACACAGGCAAGGAAACGCTTTCTCCATTCATTGACAGCAGTATCGATAATGTTCGGCTTTAGTTCTGTACCAGTCGCTTCTTGACTTTACAAACATTTCTAAACTTCATCTGGTAGACACACTGCTGCATGACAGTCAAATCTTGTAACAGACCGGCTGTTGGGGCCAACAGATTAGGGTAGGTGGAATTTATCGACGTTTTATCATTCATTTAACACGTATTATGCTTGGTCCGCTTTCTCCAGCTAATGCAAAAGCAAACGTTGGGTGAGGTGAAAACTAAAGCACTTATTTAATAGCCAGCTGTGTCAGGAATATTTCTACCATATATTATTAAAATCTGCTAATCTTTACTCAAGGTACGATCAATAATGTTGGGGATGTTTTTCAGGTTTTCTATTTATTTCAACACATATTTCGCTTGATCTGCTTTCCCTAGGTGGTGCTAAAGCATACATTAAGTGAGGTGGAAAACTATCATTTTGATGACAAGTTGTGTCAGAAATAATTGTACCAAAAATTATTAAAATCTGATAATTTTTTTTCAAGTCACAGTCGAAAATGTCGGGGATGTTTTTTTGAGACACAGTGTAGTAGGCTACATACAAAAGACATTAGAGACAGTGTCACCTTGCGTAGTTCGCGGATGACATTGTCAATCTGCAGTCGCAGCTGCCTGCAGTGCGGACATCCTGTAGGACCGTGAGTCGTCGTCGTGTCATGACGCTGTGCGGTCTGACTGTCGTTGTGGGTGGTCTGAGTGGCATCGCGTGTGGTCTTCTGACTGCTACCGGCTACTGGATTGCTGTTAGGTGCTAATTTGACAACGCTGCTACTGCCGTTACTCGACGAAGACGACGACGATGCGGACGAAGAGCCACCTGCAGTATTTAATACCCCGTTTACACGATCGAGCAAACATCGAGCAGACATCAAGCAGGACTGATAGAACCCCGTCCCTTGGCTCAAATGTTAGCTTAGACTTAGCCCACAGCTGATTACGTTTTCTATAGGCCTTCCAATTACAACCCGTCCGGCCTCCTAATTAGCATGCTAATTACCATAGCTCGTCGAGCTAGCTGGATGAATGCTAGCAAACATCAAGCAGACGTCGAGCAAACGTCGAGCAGACGTCGAGCATTTAGCACGTGTATTTTGAATGCATTTGCTCGACGTTTGCTCGATGTTTGCTCGATCGTGCAAACGGGGTATATGGCGCGTACAGAGCGACGTAACTGAACTGAATTGACACGGCTTAGTTCATGACAAACTGACCAATGGTCGAACAGGGTAATTGGATGACGCCGTTGACGCCTACCAGGCTATCACCGTACGTATCACCGACGCCATTAGACTGTGCTATACTGGGCGCCGGTCCAAAGTAGGATACCCTGATTTAAGCAATATGACGTACCTCAGCAGACGCATAATAAATCTTTGCATTCAGTTTTAATGTTTTAATGGGAAACCGCGCAGTTATTTTGAAATTTATCGACTTCATAAACTGTCAGTATTTTTTTTTTAAATTGCAACACAATGCAAAACCACACGGCAGCCATTTTCTGTTTAAATTTTTAATAACGGTTGTGCAAATAAACAAGATCGACCTAACCCTTACCTCAAACCTGACCTTAACCGTAACCCTTAACGTTCATTCAAAAAATGTAAAAAAATAACTAAGAAACATCATCGTGGGTCTGCCAAAAAATTAACGTCATAATGCTTAGATCACGGTATCCTACTTTGGATCGGCGCCGTTTACTGCAATGAATTACTGCTTGCCCATTGGTCAGTTCGTAAAAAATTAGACCATGTCAGTTCAGTTCAGTTTAGTTACGCCGCTCTGTATGAGCCTTTAAACTTATTATCGAATGGTGAAAAAAATGTACTATTCAAAAACAGTAAACTTTTATTTTAATACAGTCAGTAAAAGTATCTAGTGGGTACGAACGTTGAATTTACGATTAAGAGGTCGTGAGTTCCATTCCCGGTCTGGCAGCATTGTGGCTATCGAATGATTAATACTTAGAATGGGAAAATGTCTCCACAGACCAGCAAATATTGCCAAACTGTGTAAATAGCATTCAAACATTACTGATTATTTCAATAGCGTCTGAGTACGATTGATTATTTTAATAGTAACAAGTCCAAAGTAATTTGACATAATGCGAAATCGTTTCTCATTTCTATTCGCCAGGTGGGGGCAGCAATTTGCAACTGCGGTGCAAGTTTTGGTTCGGAGCTTTGAGCCCCTTTCTGCAGCGGTTCAGCGACTTCTATCTAATACTCCGTTTACACGATCGAGCAAACATCGAGCAATTATATATGTCAGTTGTACGAGCCAGCTTGTCGAGCCAGCTTCATCGTGTAAACGGGATATAACTGAGCTGGAAATACTCGTTCGCTTACTTAAGAGTCGTACTTCTTGGGTATCTGGGGCCTACTTCTTACCAACCATATATGTGTAATTCGTAGGCCTAATTAATAAATATTTTACATTTTCGTGGATCTTCAACAATCTGTTTAATACTACACCGTGTTCGGAGAAGCTGGACGACGTGTTATCAGCGCTGTGGGTGGCCGACTGACTCGGGTGCAGAGGAGGGGCGGTGACACATAGTAGCCGGACGGCGTAGCGCAACACAAGGACGCGCAGGGCGTGCGGTAGCGGACGAGATACGTCAGTGATACGGGCGACGAACACCGACGATATCACCGACACCGTCGACAGTACCAGCGTCACCATCACGAATACACCTACACCAGTACCATTACCACCTCAGACACTTTTTACAACTAACATCACGGCCATTCAGCAGCAGCATGCAGTCGCGGCGCCGCAGTTGCAATTTTCCGAGAGACAAATTTTGACACAATTACGGGGACTCAAAATTGTAATTTTGTCCCTAAATTTTTCCATCATGAGAAGCGTCCTGTGCTCTTCCAGCGGCGTCCTTGGTCGTAAATAAATTTGGTGCATTTTCAGATTCAAAAAACTCTTTTGGTGGAACGAGAGCATAGCAAACAAGCGAGAAAATTCTGGGATATTTATGCTTTCCCTGGTTTCAGCAAGTCCACATTATACAAAAGTACATTGCCCATACAAATCACTAAGTCGTAGATACTGCAATTTTTATATTATTGTGTTAGAATATTTTTGAACAGACTGGCTGACAGACAGACCCATGATAGGCGTGTTATCCGACGATGCTGGCGTCATCGCAGTGACGACGTACAAAAACACAGAGAACGCCAACAACACCGTCATGCTAAGCGATAGCTTCTCCCCGGAGTCTGGTGGCAACCAGTAAACCTGTAACGATTGGCAATACATACCGGTAATATAAAAGACATCGTTTACTGTGCAAAAGCAACGAAAACCTGTCGTTCAACACAGCCGGGCATGTTTAATTTTGTACCTCAGCTTACACTAGCCCCTGCGAAACGTCTTTTGAGCTATTATACCCCGTTTACACGATGAAGCAGGATAAAAGAGATGGCTCGTCCAGCTAACATAATATAATAATGCTCGATGTTTGTTTAATGTCTACTTGACGTTTGCTCGACGTTTGCTCGATGTCCGCTTGATGTTTGCTTGATATTTGCTTGATGATTGCTTCATGTAGGCTATGCTTTATGCTTGCTTCACATTTGCTCGATGTTTGCTCGATGTTTGCTCGACGTTTGCTCTACGTTTGATCGATGTCTGCTCGATGTTTGCTCGATCGTGTTTAGCGGTACATTAACCGCCACTATAAACTCGTTTATTTGTCCAAGAAGGACAAACTGAAAAGAAAGACAGGTATATGCACATTTCGCAAAATCGTTCAACCTATGAAAGCTTATGCAACTTTCTATTAGTGATCAATAGCAACCTTGGCCTATTATCTCTTACCGTTTCTGCGATACGGCGATATGTCTCTATTTGCAGCGGTTTGGCCCCAATTTTGAATGCAAAGTTGCTGCCTGCAGCCATCACCATGTGCATGGAATCACCATGGAAAAAGCACATTTTTCTGATTTATTTTTGTTAAACGTCAAATTTGAAATTTTTCTTCCACTGGATTGCTGAAATTTTGCATGCGAATAGCCATGACACAGGGAATATTAACCGTGTAACAAGTTTTCCGGTACCCTTTATCCATAATACATGTGTTACAGACGGACAGACCACAGACGACACATCGTACCAAAGACTCGACGTTAATGGTCGGCTAAAAAGCCGATGCTGCAGTGCACTGACCAGGAGTGAAATGATGATAAGCAGACAGCACGGGATGACAATGTTGACGACGTAATAAAGCGGCTTGCGAGACAGATAGAGAATGAACTCGATCTGTGAGTACTTCACGTTAGGCTCCAGTTCATAGACCACATTGTGTTTTCTCACTTCGCTGGACACCAGGTGCCAGATCGCTTCAGCGAAACAATGAAACATGACATGCTTCTATCAAAGAAAGCTGCGGCAATTAACGATTAATGAGGCGCTAAGTCGTTAACCTACAAATTGTTAACAATTAATGCAATTTCAACCGTTAAATTTGTGATTAAAGTCACATGACTAAGAATGTATGAGCCCAGCGTATCATAAAGCAGACACGCTGGCAATTATTTGATAAACGATAATTATTTTTTTTCTAAAGAACGTCACTTGCATGCCACCCGACACAGGTGAATGTGCCGCGACTTAATCCCAGCGAGGCACACCGGTACTTAATATAACTTACCTACCCCGGAGGGATGAAAAACTGAGTTGACCGTACACGTAGTCCAACACTCACGACAGTAGTTATAATCTGGTATTAATAGGATGTTTCATTAAAGATTTCGGCTGATTTTTAAGATTGTATGTTCATTTTCGCCAGAACAATCGTCGACGAACGGATGAATTTTTTTTTCTACCCGAAAGGGTTCTACGACAAATAGAACGCACCACATTCATTTTCTTGAGCCTCCGGTGTGAAAGCTTACAACGCTCTTCCTAAGACTCCTAGCAGAACTGGGGTTACACTCCCTCCTAATTATCCAATCTCTCGACAACAGCAGCAACAACAATAAATACTACTACTCATACTACTACTACTACTACTACTACTAGCAATACTACAACTACTAATGAAAGTGTGTAGTAGTATTGTACTGTCGTCGTTGAATCCGTCGAGGTGCACGTGGTCTGAGGCGTTGCGCAGGTCGACAAATGCCTCGCTGTACGCCCAGCTCTGTACGATGATGCAGCAGGACTGCGAGTCGAATGGAAAAAGAGTGCCGTCCAGATGACACGAGGTGTCCATGACCCCTCCAAACCACCAGCGCACCCGGCCCGTGTAATGCACGTGAGCACGAAACATACCGAAGTACTCGTTCGGATAGAAGTTTGTCGCGCTGCATCACCACAGATACAACCAACGGGTTTTCGTCCAGTCTTCGGCACAATGTATCGTCCGTCTGTCGTCGTTGTCTTCTGTAACTCATGTGTTGTGGTTAAACCGTACGTCGTAAGGCGTTGGCGATAGTACCGTTGGATAGTGCGACGACTTGAGTTCCTGTAGGCTTTCAATAGTAACCATGTCTCTATCGGCATCACCCACGTGCTCCAAATTACCGTTTCGTATCCTAACGTCCGTTGTAGCGCGCTTGATGTAGCAGAGTCACCATAGTGTGTATACAGTACTCACTCTGGAAAATCGCTTTTTCCTCAACCGGAAGTCAAACGCTGGCCTTCGGATTTAGGCTGTACGGTCGGCCCGTTTTAGCGATAGCTGTGTTTTCTGTTGACAGAACGTCAGCATAGCTTGCAATAAAATTAGAATAACTGAAAATTTGGCAAAAATGTTAAAATATTTTGACTATCTGTTCAAAGCGTTGGTACCTGTTAAAATATGCAAGGTTTTATTTGCCAAGCAACTATAATGTTCTTTGTGCTGTTGTTATGTTACATATTTTTATGCCTTGCCTTCCTGGAGTGTATTTCTTATACCAATGACTTAATAGTTAAATTTCATTTTTTTCCAAAAAAACTGTTCGCTAAGGTTACATAATCAACACGACCCGAATCCAAAAGGCACTCCAAAAAAACAATTAGCTGCACACCTAATTAAAACCTTAAACGTTTTGGTATAAAAAGAATTTTCGTGTACGAAATCTAATTCCGGTATATGCTACCTGTTCTGAATACCAATGTCGGGGATCCAGACATTGTCAGGTGACAAAACAATCTGCTGAACGCTGTCATAGTTCGCCGGATTCCAGTGCAAATAGTCATCCGTCCATTCCTGTACACAGGCGCGTCGACGATATACAAAATACAGTAATATCTTATTTAACAGACCTTTAAAAATTGGCGATTAGTCGAGCGGAATTAATCGCTCGAAATGTTATCG
>Ga0209671_1008111_pt1 | contig 10974 bp, 8 predicted proteins | sample WorMetHERISLAND2_2_FD_187401 | JGI IMG/M metagenome (GOLD analysis project Ga0209671, IMG submission 187401) | Marine gutless worms symbiont microbial communities from Max Planck institute for Marine Microbiology, Germany - Olavius geniculatus... | ecosystem: Host-associated > Annelida >...
GTGCTAACACTGCTCGACTTGCCTGCTGCATTTGATACTGTTGATCACCCGATCTTACTGCGTCGTTTGATGACTTCCCACGGCGTCAACGGTGTCGTCCACACGTGGATCAGTTCGTACCTCGCCAACCGCACTCAGTACATCCGTTGTCCTGGTGTTGTGTGGAGTTCCACAAGCGTCGGTCTTGGGGCCGATGTTCTTTCTTCTATATACAGCGGATCTGGTACCTTTGGACTGTATTCGAACTTATATGTCGACGACACCCAGATCTACGGTTTCTGTCGACCCGGAGACACCGACAGTCTACGGAAACGTGTTGCTGACTGCGTTGCTGCCGTCGCTGATTGGATGCGTTCCAATCGACTTCAGCTCAATGCATCCAAGACGGAAGTACTGTGGTGCGCTTCAGCCCGCCGACAAAGTCAGCTACCTTCCGATCCGTTGGCTGTTGGCTCTGATCTCGTGTCGCCTGTCAGTTGCGTGCGCGATCTCGGTATTTTCATTGACGCTGAACTGACGATGCGTACCCAAGTCACTCAGATATGTTCGAAGTGTTTTGCTGCCCTTCGACAACTACGAAGCATACGTCGATCTGCGTCAAACGACGTGATACAGTCGCTCATCGTGGCGCTGGTGTTTTCCAGGCTTATATGACTATGGCTCCGCAATTCTTGCCGGCCTTCAGAAGCAACTCATGGACAGTCTTCACTCTGTGCAGAACGCCGCTGCACGGCTGATCTTCAAAGCTTGTCGTCAGGACCACATTCAGCCGTTACTGCGCAGATTATACCGGCTTCAGATGCCAGAACGTATTTCGTTCCGGCTGGCAGTGCTAATGTATCGCTGCCTCCACGGCTCTGTGCCTGGCTACCTGGCCTCAGATCTTCAGCACGTGTCACACCTCAACGCACGTCGACGACTGCGTGTCGTCTCTTCGACTACATCTATCATTGGCGACCGCACCTTTCCAGCGACTGCTGCATCGGTCTGGAACAGTCGGCTGGAGTCGGTCCGGTCGTCTCCCTGTCATTGCAAGTTTTCTGCAGCAGACTGAAAACCGAACTTTTTGCCTGGTCTTACAGTCATGACTAACAACGTCTCATTGTACCGACTATTATTACGTGACTTCACTGTTTAGGCCTATCATTACGTGTCCTTGTAGTATTAGGACTTAACGCCACGCTAAAGTTAATTCGTCCTTCATCATCATCATCATCATCATCATGCAGTGGAATTTACACACGGCCTTCCAATCATCTAGCAAAAAGTGTAAAAATCTATAAGAACTGCACAAAGGAAGTTACATGAAAAAACAACAATGAAATTATTGCTGCATCTTATTCTGTAAACGTTACACCACAATCCATCTAGTCAGCGAATCACAAATGTTGCAAGGCATGAACAGAATACTGTAATGCACGGGACATATACAGAAGTCGTAGTATGCTGTCAACACAACGGGACTCGTTAATGGCTAAATAATTATGACAACAAACGGCAACGAATCACACTAACCAACACCACCAACACAACACTGCACAGCCACATCAATGATTAATGATGCTGTCGCGGCAGCCCAGCAAAATACAGCTGCTGGTATAAATCTTGATTTTTATGGGCTTAACTGACATTGCACTCCACATACTATTTCCAGTTACTGTTTAGCTGACAGGCATTACTAGGAGCCAGTGTTGCATTTGGAAGCAGATAACATCAGAAAACATGTGTATCAGGCATGAGACATGAAGAAAAAATTTTCCAGATCACAGCACTAAAATGCTAATCGGGCAAATATAGAGCAGCATTCAACAGGTTGTTTATAAACGGTAAGAACAATAAGAAACAGGAAAGTTTCAAAAGAAGTCTAAAAGATCTCAAGTCATGCCACATCAGGATCGCATTCCATAACGTATTCACGTTATGAAATTTAAAAGATATGGTGGTGGCTGGTAAAAACACAATATGAGATCATAAATGATTAAAGCCATTACACAAAAAAACACAATCAATGCTTTGGCTGTCGACACTGTAAATTCACAGAAAGCACGATTTGGCAACTTATGCTGGTTCGTTGCTGGGCATGTACATCGTCTAAAATTGAGGACAGATTAAACAATGAAAAATGGGAAGTAATAACGCAAAACCAATGCTGCACCTCGCTTGACATATGACTCAATTCTCTGCATCAAAGACAAATGTCACAACAGCGAGAAAAGTTGGCATGTAACGACAATAAAAATTCAAGTTTACTAAAGATGAAAAAATAAAGACAAAAAAATGCACAAATGCTGTCAGTTGCACATGAACTGGCCAGTGGCATCGTCGCCAGGGAGGAATAGAAAAGGGGCTATTATGAGCAGTTAGAAAGTTGCCCGAAACTTTTCAGAAAATTTTAATCCAAAACTGCAATATTTGGAGCTAAAACCCCCATTTTGAGAAAATTTAGAGACAAGATTAAAATTTTGAGCACCAATGATCTCTTCTGAATGTAATATGCAGTGTGCCAAAAAATCGTAACTTTTTGCCCTGCCTAAATTTTTTAACCCACCACACTGCTGGAAGTGTCGCATGCAGTCAATGGACTTCATTCATGCAATCAATCAGTACTGCAGCACTCAACTCAAACATTTTGAGCACCTGGTGGAAATTTTCAGCTATCCATGGGAAAACTACAACCTTTTAAATCCACAACACTGCTGCCACCTATAATCGTTCACCGACTCAGTCAGGCAACCAGCGTGATTTTACGACAAAAAGCTTCATGTTGCACTGAGCAGTTAACACAACAATTCTACTGTCAACGCTAAGCTAATTATGCCAATGATCACAAAGCTGGTTAACATGACATGACAGTGGATCATAAAATACAAGCCAAAAAAGCCGGCCGACATACACTTGTGGGTGCTGCCCAGACAAAATACGAATGTGACACAAACAAGGCCATCATCATCACAGTCTAAATCTGCTGCTCCATGGCTATCCAGTGAACTGCAGCCTTTGCTCAAATGATACAAAAATGGTCACGTAAGTTCAGAGCACGAGTTCTACACTAACAATGAAAACAAACAGAAATTATACGCGAATTTATCATTTGCACTGTGTACACCATGTACACAGCAGTGTACAGTGATTGAGTAGGGTTTTACGTCCCACCTGACACAATATAGGTATCAACTATCCACACTGCTGTCAAGTAAGCAATGTTTTCAGACTTCGACAAGTTTTGTCTACAGAGGTATGTATAAATACCTACCTCCTAAACCACCTACCACCTACCTACCTAAACGACAGAAGACCACTTACTCGAAGTAAGATGAAAAAACCTTCGCTGAACAAAAAGACCAATAAGACGAGACAGTGCTACACTGTGATACAAACATGCCATTCCTCCTAAAATACAAATTTCTGGGAGAGGCAACCAGAAAAATCAGATGCTAAGACGTCTTACATGTTTACATAGACCGGTCAGTAGAAGCAAAAAGGCCAAGTAATAAGGCCCCCCTATTGCACTGAAAGCTAAACACAGGGACTTAATACTAGAAAATGAAAAAATACATTATTGCAAATGTCTGACACTGAATCTTTCAACACAGCTAAGACACTATTTCGCATAAATCTCTAACATGATAAAACACAGATTTCTAGTACAAACGACAAAGTAAGCATTGCACAGTTCTCAGTAACAACACAAAACAAACAACATATTCAACTTGTATGCGGATTATTATCACATAACTCAGTGCCAGACGCTGGCGTGCAGATGAATGGCGAAAATTTGACAACGATAATACGCAGAAATCGAAAGGTCACAATGGAAGCTGTAGTAATGCCACAAAACAGACAGTAAAGACACAACAGAGAGGGAAAACATCAAGAGAGTGAAGTGGTGATGGTGTGCAAGGGACTGCTGAGCGAATGAAGCAACTGGACGCAGTCAATGCTACCGGACATCTGAGCATAGTAGGCAGCACTGAAGCCTTCGTGATCACGCAGCTTAACGTCCGCTCCACTCTGCTCACACATCATCACAACATCGGTTCTTAACTGCAGCTAATTTATTGTTGTCACGTAAGATTTCTGAGGATAATATGCTTCATCTTTTGCTGCTGATTTTTGATGCGAGAACCAGTACAAGAGAATGAAAAGATCACCTGCAGTGAACATCCCAGAAAAAGACATATGATGTGTCATGCAAGATGTAAAACTCTACTTACTCACTCACTCACTGCAATAACTTAGCTCTAATCATAACAATCACTGCAATCAATCACGTTTGTTTCATCAGCTACATTTCCACCATTCCTGGTTGGGACAGATAAATTCAGAATACGAAACAACAATATGAAACATTCTGCCCAACAGGGCTGGATTTAGCTGGTGGGAGGCCTGGGGCCCCTGGTGGGAGGCCTGGGTCCAGTGGCGTATTTGAGATTTCAGAAAGGGATAGGCTGTCGAATTACAGGGTTTTAAAAATTGAGGGGTTTGGTGGGAGACCCCCTGTTGGTGGGAGGCCTGGGGCCCGGCCCCCCCTAAATCCGGCCCTGCTGCCCAAAGACCGCAGATCACCATCGATAAACCACAAACCAACCATAGACCACAGAAACACCTTACATTCAATGACTACAAATGGAACTATGGCACTAGGGGGGATCACGCAGATCACATCAAATCAACCGCAGATCCAGCAATTGCTAACGTTAGTGACTGCAGATCAGTCATTGTCTCCGGCGCCTGAGATCACTCAGATCATAGAAATAGTCCAAGTTAGTCATGTGCTATGATATGTAGTGACTAAGATAAAGATAAGACTGATTTGGCAACATAAGCATATTTCTGTGATCTGCGGGGACCTATATGCAACTATCAAACACCGACACAGAAAAACAAGATACACAACAACAAAACTAGGTGAAACAAACACGGTCAGACACTGAAGAGACTGCAGAGGAGGGAGATTCTCAAAGTAAACCCGGTGGAAATGTGTTAGATGACATAAACCGAGTTTTGACTTGACTCGTGAATACGCTCAAGATAGGAATCAGTGAGAATTGAAATCAAGAGGATGGCCACTTAATTCGAATGTACCTGCTGTGTGTACATACACAGACAAGTAAACGAACAAGTATCGCATGTTGCATGCTGCAGCACATTCACTGTAACTGTTCCTTCTGTTGTATAGACTTTTTGCACGTCTTGGTGCTGAGGTTAACTTAGTTAATTTCAAATTTAACTATGTTTGTACAGTTTTTGCTAGCTATTTACAGTTACACACACTGTGCCAAGTATGTGTATGTAGTTTTTCACTGCTATTTACATAAGCATTTTTGTAGCCTGTTTTGCCACCTGACTCAGTCTGATAAAAAACAAGAATATAGCCAGACAAGCACAACTAAAAACAAGAATATACCCAGACAAGCAGTTGTACAAGGACGGCATCGCCAATCGCGGCAGCAATGTGAAGTGGTGTGCGGAGGTCTGCGTCGCTGTATGGCGAGTTGACGACTGTCGACGTGGAATGAGCAAGAACCAACAACGTGCTGCGAATGTCCTTCCGAGCCACGGCATCAAACAGTTGCTGTCAGCAACACAACAAAATGTTGTCGGCATGTTACGGACGCATGCCACCAGCAACAGTCGTGTAAACTGTAAATGATTCAATACGTGAGTTTACGTTTTGTCGAGAAGTAGGATTATCTTTTTTCTAATCGGCATCTGCTTAATCTGACATCCGCTAAGAACCGAATCCGATTAACTTACTTCTTATCCATAGATTATAAAGAGAACTGAAAATCGATTAGAAAGTTTCTAATCGCTAGGGATTAAGAAAATACGCCTATTCTTTTGCATTGGAGCTGTCTGGTGTTAATCGGTAATGCTCGGATTAACTTTGGTGTTAGCTACCATTTCCGATTATCTTTCTTCTTATCTGGTAGATAATCGGAAATGTTGGTTCTTAGAAGAAAGGTAACACCGAATTCTAACTTCAGTTCATGTTTCCGATTATCTTGGTATTTATTCTAAGAGAAAGTGTCGACCGAAGCGATAATCCTACTTCTCGACAAAACATGAACTCACGTAATATAGTAGTGCTGATGTCCGTTTTAGCCCTCAGCCTGACACAATGCCAAACCACAAACAAAGTGGTAATACATCAGCTCTCCTTACATCCCAGTTTGTGCCCATTTACACAAAGAGAGCCAGTCTGAAATGACCTGGTTACAGACCAAGATGGTATATGTGTGAATAGTCACTTGTCTCAGCACAAACTTGGCTCAACAACATTCAAAGTGACTTCATCGATGCGATGTTACAACCAGACCAAGCCAACACAAAACTAGCTAGCACTGGCTGGAGTGCATACCTCTGCCAAGCCACGCACTGCCATCCTGAAAAATAATCCACGAACGCTAATCGATTTATCCTTAGCATATAGGCATTCTTCTCAGAAAATACCAGAATCCGTTCTTCTTCTTTTTCTTCTTTGTCACTTTGTTCCGATTATCTTTAACCCTCAGTATTCAATTCCGTGGGACCGCAACATTTACTGAACCATGAAAGTGCTGTGGAAAAAACAAACTCCTCGTTGGAGAGCCATCATCACTGTTATTATGACTATTACTCAGCAGCAGTCACAAGTCGATGGTTAATGCATCATCATCATCATTTCTGGCAAGCACCACTGAGAGTGCGTAGCGCCGAACGTAGACATCAATCTCCAGAGTGGATGGTTCTGAGCCAGGTCAACTGCGTCGTCCATATTGAGGTTGCTGGATTTCAGATCCTGCTGAATGGTTTTCATCCATGTAATACGAGGACGTCCCATACTTTGATCCTCCTGATTTGGGTAGAATTTACACAGAAAACACAAGTCACTGGTACTGCAGAATCTGACAAAAAACTGCTATTACCTTTCAAAGAAGTCCATTACAGTTAACAAATTCAGTCCAAGTCGCATGAAAAAACGATATTGGCTAACTATGTGTAAAATGTAATGCTAATTAATAATATGCTGATCAGCTGAAATATAAACATTGCTTTACATCAATTTAAATAAAAAATAATGTTGTGTGAACAGAATGATGACGTCATGAACAACGCTTTGTTTATAGCATGTATTGCAGCATGCAAGAAAGTTAACACGTGATGAGCTAGCCGTAGCGTCGATGCAGCGTGCGCTCAGAGAGGGGAACTCGCTTGCATTCCAGAAGCGAAGGTTGGAATCTGTCGGCGATTGATGCAATGGAAAAGGCACACCATCGGCCTACTTTCGATATGACAGCAACTTCTCGAAATGCAAGCAAAGTCTTTTCGCTCAGTATCATGTTCCATCGATGCTGCTAGCATTCGAATTCTGTCAAACGCTACATTGATGCTAATAGTTGTTTGTGACGTCACACTTTCGTCACATTTATCCACGTTAAACTTTATTTTTACAGTATAAAGATAACACTGGCAACAGGAAGATTAATAAATACTAACAAATTCACATTTGATTAAACCAGTTAATGCTTTATAACAGTTACGTAAACTGATGCAACTTGGACTTTAAGTGACCAAGCTTTTGTTCACTTATTTTATGGCGATAAGAAATAAATAAATAAAACAGAAGCTCTGACAAAAAACAAATAACAATGCACAAGGTCATTTAACCAGGTATAAAATAAACATAATCCTTTGCCGAAAAATATTTACCCGATGAATGGGCACTTCAGTGTATGGTGCAGGGGCGAGGTAATCACACTGTTCATACTTTGAGCGAATCCACTGATGCTTCTCATCTCTATAAACAACGAACACTAAATGACGTCTAAGTTCACACAACGACACAGACAAGATAGATGAAGACTTGGCAACAAGAACATTTCTCCAAAGATTTCTCCAAAGACGATGTGAAGACTTTTAAAAATCACACTTTCATTTCTTGTTTGCCTGGCTCAATGTTCCGGATTTAGTCAAATCGGTTAAGCCAAAGAAAATATGCCAGAACTGCTGGGGCAGTAGTTTTTATCAGCCATATAATATACCTTCCTGGAAGTCCAGCCAACAGCATGAAAGCACCACAATATGATGGCGTTCCACATTAGAGACGGCACAAATGATAACAGATCAGAATAACTGTGATAGTTACAAGAACTGGTTTTGCTCTCCACCTTCAAAAATCCATCCCTCCAGTATATTGGAATAAAAATAAAAATCAAAATAAAGACAAAATCAGGAATTAATACCCAAAACAACTAACAAACAGTCGTTAGTCGTTACTTGTGTAACATTTTCAAAGCATAACAAAGTGAAACACTTTAGGAACCAGTGACCTAGTGGAGCTGGGACAAGGCTTCTGCTGGTCGTAAATATTGGCTTCCCAGATGTTGTTCACCATCTCATTGCCAGTTGACGCCATCACAAGCACCAGCTCCGAACTACATCCACACACAAATCACCAGATACACATATACATATACATCTTGCAGCAAACGCTCAAGCACTAAAGTTCGGAGCTGGTTTATCAGGCATTCAAAGAATCACATGATTTGCATATTGCACAGACTCTGGGCTTTCATGCCAATCACAAGATTCATGATTGTTATGAACTAACATAAAATACGAAGCAGCACTGACCAAAGACAGCAAGCGAAGTCAATCAGGAAAAAATTAAACATGTAACAAGAGATAATGTAAGTTCAGCTCGAAAACATGTATGTCAATTGTGACTCTCAGATCTTGTTCAACTGCTGAATACTGAACATCTAAAGAAACAGTCTGCAAACCAACCAAAGCGACAGATATCAGTAAGGCGATAACCATCCAGAAATTAAAAATTCCACAAATATTCCATAAATTTTCTTGCAAACTCTTCATTGCACTTCATTTTTCACTTAATTCACTATAGGCCTTCAATGCACGTTAAGTCGTTCACTGAAAGAGCAAAGGTCCCAAGTGTGCATGTTCCCATTGGCCATGACCGACAATCCGACATGCTAACAATATTATAACAATGTGTAATAACAGAAACAGTAAACAGTTCGCTGCAATTGAGCCAGCTACTACTATGCTACTGAACACTCCATTCACGCAATCAATTAACACACGGAAGACTTACGGCCAGTCGTCGAGCTCTAGGGAGCGAACTCGTGACGGACGACAACTCAGGTTACGATGAACACCGGAGCAGTCGATGCAAACCAGTGCACCAAAGTTGAGGCTGGCCCAGACTGGACCTGCCAATCAACAAGCAGCACACACCATCAGACTGCTGAGTAGAAGTGCTCCACTAAGACGATTGTGGCCCGCCATAGCCAAGGGTCGCCATAGCCACAATGCCATAGCCATAGCCAGGGGCCACCATAGTTAGGGTTACGGTTAGGGTTACGGTTAGGGTTAGGACCCCACAGCCCTAACCCTAACCCTAACGATAGTAGCCTATAGGAAAGTGTGGCGGAGCTAGCCATTCGTACCATCGATTGTGGGATTGTGGCTATGGCGGCCCCTGGCTATGGCAGGCCGTCACCATCAAGACTGCTACAAGACTACTACGACCAAGGTTCCTCAATCTCAGTGCACTTCAGCAAAACTACAAATATGATACAATGCTCACTTGATAAATGCACAGCACACATACACTGCAAAACTCGGATAAAATACAGTGAATTATTAAATTCAATTAAGTGTCCCAGTCTTGCGACAGAGTTTGAGAGCTAACAGATCATTTCACTCTCTGGCAAACGTACCACATCAGACTTTGTTTAATCAGCATACGGTCCACAGACTTACAAGTACTCCAGGTCAGGACACTCATGGTTAGACCAAACAAGCTACATAAGAAAACTGAGGAAAATTGCTGTTAACACACTACGGAGTGGGCCAAAAAACCGGACCTGTTTGAGTGTTGATAACTCAGTGATGGTTAGTGGTAGAAAGACGTGTAACATGTCAAAAGTTTCGGAATGCTGTAAAGAATAAATGACAAATTTGCTTAGTGAAGCATTTAAATATTCTTTGCCTAATTTGCATAAATCTTCATTACCCCTGAAATTAGGCATTTGCTTGCACTCCCATGTGCCCGAGTTCATTGAACTCAAAAACTCACTGCCAAAAAGTCCAGATTTAAATTCTGTGAATTATTCAGTATGGGGGCATTGCGACAGATAGCATGTCACAAAATTTCAGTAACTGACCAGCTAAAACGCGTGCTAATCGAATGCTAGGCTCAGCTGATCCTGAACACATTGACTCCAGTGATCAATCAGCTGCCTAAAAGGACTGATGATGGTTATGAATGCAAAAGCTGGGCAACTGACTATGTCAAATTTCATCTAAACTCAACGTATGTGTTAACGATTGTTGATATTTCACTGTATGCTAAATGAAAATCAACTTAAATTTATGTGTTACTGCCAATTTAGCATGATTTTAGGGGTGGGGCAGTTTTGTGTAAAGCAGGCAAAGAATATTTAAATGGTGAGACATGCAAGTTGTACACTTTTCCTGTACACAATTTTGAAACTTTTGGCATATTACGTGCCTTTCCATCAACAATTATCGCTAAGTTATAAAAGCTCAAATATCAGTGTTAAATCCATACGTTACAGTCAAATTTGGCAGAATTTCGGGGATGATGAATATTTATGCGGATCAGGCAAAAAATATTTAAATGCTTTACTATGCAAATTTGTCATTAATTCTTTACAGCATTCTGAAACTTTTGACGTATTACACGTGTTCTACTACTAACCATCGCTGTGTTATCAACGCTCAAACAGGCCCGGTTTTTTTTGGCCCACCCTGTACACAGATGCATGTGAAATGTGTGCAGATACAGAATAATGACCCATTGAGATCAGATCACATCAGCAGTGCATATCACAATCATCATCATCATCATCATTTCTGGCAAGCACCACTAAGAGTGCATAGCGCCGAACGTAGACATCAATCTCCAGAGTGGACGGTTCTGAGCCAAGTCAACTGCGTCGTCCA
>Ga0209671_1008112_pt1 | contig 10974 bp, 12 predicted proteins | sample WorMetHERISLAND2_2_FD_187401 | JGI IMG/M metagenome (GOLD analysis project Ga0209671, IMG submission 187401) | Marine gutless worms symbiont microbial communities from Max Planck institute for Marine Microbiology, Germany - Olavius geniculatus... | ecosystem: Host-associated > Annelida >...
ATGTCATGCTGGTTAGTATCGCTCTAACTGCAGCTACAGTATGCACGGCGCGCGCCTGCACAAAACGTCTCGACGAGACGCAATGGCCCGAGACGAGACCTACTGCGCCGAGGCCGAGACATATTGCTCCGAGGCCGAGACGAGACGCAATGGCCTAGCCTATATCCCAATCAGTACCGTTAGAGATGTAAAAAATCTCAGTCTGGAACTCGTTTATTGTGGAGATTCAGTTTTAGCTTTTTCTCTTGTATTCTGTCTTTTTTTTATGTGCATTTAGGCCCTATAATATTTTGATCGCGTTTGGCGTAATAAAACAATTGATTGATTGATTGACTGATAATATCAAGATCGTAATCCAATAACACCCGAATAATAAAGTCGGATAAAGGGAAATGCGCTGTGTGTGAACTGCGCAGAAAGCAAAGCGTGCGAGGAAAAACGCAACGCGGAAGACAAGATGACGGAGTCACGTGCGGCGCAGGCGCGAGCTGCCGTGGCGCGCGCCAATGCGCATGTCAGCCGAGCAGAGGAACAAGTCGCCATCTTGGATCGCGAGGCGTCGCAGGCGGCACTGGAGGCCAGCCAGGCGGCCGAACGCGCCAAGGTTTGGTTTAGCCCGAACACCATTTTCACCGAAACTTCGCCTCGGGGAAGTTTCAATGGAAATCGCGGACGCGGATCATGAAAATCGCAGACATAAAGCTTGAAACGGGGATGCCAAGTTGAAGTTTCTGGCTTTCATGCCATCTCGACATGTCGATATCGTTGCGACAAAGTTCACGACAATTCCGCGACAAATTCGTTTCTGTCGCTCTAATGAAATTCAGTCCGTGACAAAACGCGGCAAAATTTGTGGGCATAATCAAGATTATGCATACCCACAGTCTCCTCTGTCGGAAATTTGTACTGTCTGTCGAAAACTTTCTGCAATGATATCAGTTGATCTATTTCATAATATGAGGAAATCCAACCACAATCTCCATAAATTACTGTTCTCTCACACTCAGCGTTCTGATAGCATAGGCGCACATGTGTTAATTATATTTCTAGGTAATCTGTATAAGGAATCGTTTGTAGGCCCGATTAGATACTTTTTACATAGTTAGTTACCACTCCATAGTTTCCAGTTTTTTAAATGTGCGTTTGTCACATTTTATTAACAAAATGCTGTGTTACTGTGTGAAGATGGCTGAAGAGCTGGCGGCGGAGTTGCGAGAACGAGAACGGGCGGCGCAGGAAGAACTGCGAGAGAAAGAAAAGACGGAAAGAGAGTTAGCGAGAAAACTTAAAGAGGAAGAGAAACGGCGCGAAGAGCAATGGGAAAGACACATTGCTCAGCTGAAAAAACGAGCTTCAACAATCGACTCCAAAGTTCTCGATACTTGGACAATATACTCGTATGTGCAACGCTTCGTTTGCAAACTTTATGTAATAACACACAGATTGAAATTAGCGCAAAATTTTCTTCTGAATAAACTTCAGTAAACTTAAATATCAGTTTCAGGCAACGTCTGTCGAGAATTTCTTGTTTCGTCATTTGTACCGTGACTGGTAGTTATCTTGTGCGCCTCAGATTCAGTGGGGTCTCTCGTTGACATTGTTCACCATACAAGGTTACTGCAGTATCTTTTGAAATTGCCTCCCCTTTCATAAATTTTGGGCTGTCGGAAAATTTTCGGAAATTTTTTGTCGTAAAACTTTTGTCAAAAAGATGCAACATTTAGGGCTGAGAACTTTCAATTTTGAAGAAATTTAGAGATAAAGTTAAAATTTTGATTAGCCATAATCTCCTCTGTTGGAAATCCGCAATGACTGTCGAGTAATTGCAACTTCCCGCGTGCCGTCTGCTTTTTAATCAACGACGCCGTTCGACATGATGTTGTCTGTGCAGTTACAACGTTGACGGAGGTGACACTGGGATCGAGGTCGGGTGCGTGGTGCGCGTTGAACCGGGCTTGCTGGAACGCTGTGACCTCGACGTCTGTAGGGTGGACCTGCGGCGCTGATGTGTACCGAATACATCATGTAGATAAACCATGTTAGACCGTTATGTATGTTGCACTATCCTTGATCTACCGTGAGCAGGGTACACTGTTAGCAGGTGCGTCTGTAGGGTGGACCAGTTGACGGCCGGAGACCTGCTCGAAGACGGCGAGGAACTGACCAGTAACATCATCCACATCATCGGAGTAGGTGCGCATATAATGGCTGGTGCTGGCTGGCACGAGAGGTTAGCCATTTACGTCATAACATCATCCGCATACGGGCGTCTGTCGTCGTCTCTGTAAGTCACTCGACCTGCGGTTTGCATATAGTGCAACCTTACCGAGGTTTTATTCCCTATTGAGGTTGAGCGGTTTGCTACTCACTTGTATATCTCATAGACTAGCTACCCTACATGTCAAGTCTGTCAGACGTCTATTTCCTACGCTGATGAAGTTTTAAACACATTGGCTGCAGGTTTTGAAAAATTAAAATGTCCCGTATAGTTTTATCGTCTTTTATTTTTTATAACTGGGTTTATATAACGTTTTATGTCGGCCCATTTCTAAGATCCTTTCACTTGCAAAGCAGTAAATTGGCAGTGAAGTAGCCATTAAATATTCGGCCGCCACACCATAAACGTGAACTACGCTACCTTGTGAATATCGGTATTGAACAGCGACGTGGTAAATTGCAGGACCTCGACCCGCCGCCCCTTGTAGCCGTGCCTTACGTTACTGGTCAGAGGTATTCGTCTAATCGGACGTATGTGATCAAGCAGACGTCATCGGTAAACAACTCCTGCAGTACGCGTATAGTCTGTGTATCATAGATGCTTTGCGGCAGTTTTGTACGTGTACGTGTGTACAGTTGTTCGTGTCACTGATATGTTACCACGTAAACAACTCCTGGAGTCCGGTCGTCACAGAGGAGATTACATTCGACGAACTCCCGGTCAGTAACCTGAACTGCACGCGGAGTTCCGTGTAAATAACGACGAGGTTTTCGAGGACTGTCTTCGAGGTCGAGGTTAGTCCTCGAGGACAAAGTAATCGTGGCCTTGGATTTGGCCTCGCCGCTTTTGCCTCTAGTCACTTGTAATAAATGTGATCTGTTCCATAAGTTTTTAACCGACCATAGTCTTTAGTAACGGTCGAGCTGTTGTCGTGGTTGTCGTCCGTCTGTCCGTCCGTCTGTCGCGGATGCAACGTGGCTAAACGGTGCAAGATAGGGCCTAGGTTGCTACTGATCACTAATGGGAAGTCGCATACTTTCTTTCAAATGACATATAAATCATTGACCTTGGATGATCTTGAAGCTCACTGACAACCAGTACGTTCGGCTATCCTAGCGACAGCTGAGCTTTTTGTTGGTATTTGTGTGATATATCCCCTAAAACATTGAAAATTTGTCTGAGCATTTTTATGGTTTATTACGGTTTGAATAAGATTAAGCTGGCTGTTGACATGCAGCATAACATTGGCATACTTGCTTTGCTTACTTACTTACTTAGTTGTTATGGCGTCGAAGGCCATTTGCCTGGTTTTCACATTGGCCTTGAAAATGCTGGCCTCAAACCCATTGTCCCGTCCCCGGTAGGCGTCGCCGGCTGTGAAATACATGTAGGCCTACCTTTACGTCAGAACGCATGCAAAGTGTATTAATTTTGTTAGTCGAACTCCGCCCAGACCCGAAATGGAGGTGCGCGTTTGAACCCTCCCCACTGTGAAATCTGCATACATTACTTTGATAGGTCGTAGTGACTGTTTTGCTCTTCGGAAAGGTTATGGGAGAGAAGTGTAGAGATTACGGATACAGAGGGTTTTACGGCCTCAGTCCGAAAAATTGATAAAATTTGGCTGGTATCAGCGTTTATTTGATTAATTGAAAACAGCTGCAGTTTTGGTCAATCTTGTGCTCCGAGTCGTTAGGCGACTAATCTCGCATGGTCTATTTTTAGACGGCGAGTATTGGTGATGTTACTGTTGCAGGAATTCAAGTTCGTTCAAGCGTCGGTCAGCAACCTGCAGAGCGTCTACTTGGCGGTAGTGACGCAACTGAAACGTCAACAACTGAACATCACCCGACGAGTGATGAGCGTTGCTTCGAGCTTTGACCCCAGACTCACCATTTCGCTGGACACCTCCAAGTGTTCCCGCATCCGATCCGTCTCCTTCGTGCTCGAGGTATATTTCTGTCGAACTGTCGTTTATCTTCTGTCAACTGCAGTAATTTAGTTGCGCTAAATTGGAGTTTTAGAATTAAACTGCAATAGACAAAATGAGCCATGACTCGTTCATTAAGTTTGCCATTTTGCGGTGAAAGGTAAATGCATTCTTCAAGATCGACGCATGGATAGGAGAAAATACTCGTTGTTTTAGCTTATATTTGTTGTCTGGTCCCCTAGCTGGGAGACAGATTCCAGATTTTAGAGTTTAAATTTAAAGGTTAGGTTTGTGAACCGGTCTCCAACTATAATGCTCAGTATGCATGTTCACACATTCTAAAGACGTTTCTGTTTTTCTCGAACCGCATACGAATCAGATTTATCAAGACAAAGTAATACAAGAAATTTGGGCTAAGGCGCACGAGACGCGCGAAAGTCTATAGCAGTTCCTGTTCGCAAACTGTCAGTGTATCTCCAGCTGTTTTCATGAAAGACTGGCCAACAACGGTAAAATAACGACTTTTACGGGGGTACCGCTCTTTGATGCCCTCGTGCGCAGGTTTCATTGGACCTAGAAAATCGAGACTTAGACCATCGAAATCCACGTTCAATGCTAAAAATTTCATATGCAGCTTGTCTATGTCTATCTCAATTGGTTTTAGCGCAATTCGCTTTTGAAAAGTGTCTCGCAGCCCCAAATCGCTGAAAAATCCACAAAAAACCCTATTTAAGCGCTCAAGGTCATCCATGGTCATTGAAATCGGTGGCAATCGAGAGCCAGTGTACGACTTTCTATTAGTGATTAATAGTAACCTAGGCCCTATCTCGCACCGTTACTGAGATACAGCGACTTATTGGCCAAAAATCGCAAATTTTGCCCACCCTTTTTCATTTAGCGCCCTCGTTCGGGGTGACCCCCTTCGAATTTATGGAAAAACTTTACGGTTCCTGAAACTAGAGTCTTTAGGGCAGCCGACGGTATAGATTTGGTAATTCTAGCTTGCACCGTTTTTGACTGATCCACCCATGTGACGGACAGACGGACGGGGGACAGACAGAATTGCGATGGTTAAGACGCGCTGAAAGCAGTAGCTGCTTTCGAGCGTGAAAAACAGACAACAATGGTGTAACCAGCCAGAGCAAAAGTTCAGTGTTAATCAATATGGCATTGTAACAGCTAGTCGGCGCTAAATTTTCGTGAGTCAGGTGCAGGCGGTAGACATGCTGTTCCTACAAGATCTTCGACAGCGCTATCCGTCCATTTGCTCTCATCTGGTGACTACAAGTCCAGTTCTACGCTTCACGTCCAGTCCAGACACACGAGCTGCCGCCAGCCACCAGCCGATGATTATATTGGTTCCTGTGCCACCTAGCCCAGTCAAACGCCAGTCTTGAGGTCTGTCTGAAACCATGGTTTCATGATGACACAAAACCGGTCTCAGACGGGTCTCGGTCTCTGTCTGGTCGGACACATTGTGGTCTTGTTTCCGCGGCTAACTGTCAAACGCCAGGTGTCGACGCCACAGCCTTGCAAGCCGGCAGCACCGCAGACTGCCAGGCGAGCTCCAGCTAGTGCTGGACCAGGAGGTCGACGACCTGCGGCAAACACTCGCAGAGATCGTCCGCAAACCGCTCACGCCATCCTCAGCCGACCGCCGGCTAAAGGTCGCACACCATTTCAATGTACAGCAATAATCAGTTCATAGGCTACACATGTTAACGACGACATGCTATTCTTTAGAGTCTGCTGAATTATTGGAATCAGATTCAGCGTCCTGTGACTTGGAAGTGACTGCGTTTTACTGATTTATTGCGCTTTTTTGAACGCGGCATCAGCTGACATGCTGCATGAATGGCAAGTTTTTAGCATTTTGTGCTGTTGTTGTCTGTCACGGCATGCTCTGCTTGTGAATAGGCCTATAAAATTTTACGAAATTTTCTGTCGTCGAATTCACTGAACTAGCACTCGGAGGCGAACTAAAACTAAGTTGACTCGACTAATCGTACATTAGTAACATTACTGCTGATGTTTTTGTTGAATCAGCTGCGTCGGAGGATGTCCCGGAGACGGTGTTGAACCTACTGACGAAGAGCGAAGACAGCGACCACTGGAAGTTGTCAGGGAGTAAGCTGATGCCTTCCAGACGAAATGATGTCGTCACTCTGCACGTGGATGGACTTCCGTACGGCAGGTTACATTGAAAACGGTTTCATCTTCCTTCACATATTATTTTATGATTACAAGTGGCATGCAACAAGCAGCTTTTAATGTACAGCTAAGCAGTATTTCGGACTTTTGAAGGCTTTTAAACCTGGAAACCCATGGTTTGTTTTAAGTCAGCTTTCCAGCAGTGCGAGAATTTCTAGGTTTGTTCGTTTTTCCGGACGCTAATTATTAGCCACTCGATCATTCTCATGGGGTGAATAAGAAGTTTCTTTTTAACGGGATGCTCTATCGAAAATCACATTTTTGTAGGTAAACTAACTATGAACTTCATTGCTTACTGATTCACTCAGTATCTTCGTTACTACCTGTAGGTTGGTGGTGTTTCGGTCGAGGACCGGGGTAACAAACAGCCAGCTGGAGGAAGCAGCGACTCAGATGGAAAAATATGCAACTCAGCGCTTTGTACACGCGCTAATACGACAACAAGACTGTCAGCCGGACGAAGTGGCCGTACTGCTGACGAACAAGAACAAGCTGGACAAAGCCATCAAGACACTCTGTGACCACAGTAAACTAGTACTACTAGTGCTACTACTTCTACTACTACTACTACTGCTGCTACTGGAATCACGCCGAGGGGACGACGACAACGACGACGACTGCGACTACGATAACTATCACCATCACTACGAGAAAGGTTGCAAGCCATCAAGACACTAAGTGACGAAGGTTACGAGTCGACAAATGGTTCGACGACAGGACCCGAGCTGGAACTGAACGAAGGTCAACCGATCATTCTCAGGTTCCGAGGCAACATCTCCGACGCTGACGGAAGACCGGTAAAACGCCCAGGGTCTAATGTATTTTTGAGCGAAAGCAGCTATGTTTTCAGGCGTCTTAGCCATCGCAGTTCCGTCTGTCTGTCCGTCCGTCCGTCTGTCTGTCTGTCCGTCACACGGGTGGATCAGGCAAAAACGGTGCAAGCTAGGATCACCAAATCTTCACCGTCGGCTGCCCGGAAGACTCTAGTTTCAGGAACCGTAAAGCTTTTCCATAAATTCGAAGGCGGTCACCCCGAACGACGGCCCTAAATGAAAGGGGGGTGGTCAAAATTTGCGATTCTTGGCCAATAACTCGCTGTATCTCAGTAGGAAATCGTATCCTTTTGATTGGCGCCGAATTCAATGACATTGGATGACCTTGAACGCGAAAATAGGGATTTTTATGGATTGTTCGGGCGATTTCGGGCTGCGACACAAAATCATTCACAAGGCGGCGCCACGGTACTGGCGTTGGTGGCGTGGCGTCGTTAGTAACGCGTTTCGGCTGCAACGAAGTTACTCTACGCCGGGCCCGGTTAGTACTGCGATGGGTGACTGCCTGCGGGCAGGAACTGCTATAGGCTTTCGCGCGTTTCGTGAGCGTTAGCTCAAATTTCTTGTTTGAAGATGTTAGCGTACATAATCGGCTGTTTGTTGAGGATAAGGTGTCATAGCGCTGTCAATAACAACGTTGCACGTTAACTGTCCCTGCAAACAGCAGCGTTATACGTTAAAAAATTGGCGGAAAGGCAGGAATTGCACTTTTTCCACAGACAGCTGCAAACTTCCAAAAGAGGAGATTGTAGGTGCTTAAAATTTTAGTGTTACTTCTAAATTTGCCCGAATTGGAGAGGTTTTAGTTTCATCATCATCATCGTCATCATTCAAAGTTTAATAAAAACAGACAAAACGCTGTTACACAATAAAAACGAGTGGAGCTCAATGAAACGATACGAATAGTCTAAGCTTTGTATTTTCGAAAGAACATTTTTTTCAACACGAATAGGCTTAAAATTAGAGGAGGGACAATTGTCCGCACCCTTCTATACACGACACCACTGGCTAGGGGATTGATTGCGATGGTTTTTTTGGTGTTTGTGTTCAAGGAACTGAGAACGGTTTTCAACAGTAACATCAGGACGAGGTTTGATATACAAGTAGGCGTGAACGACTTCTACGCACAGAAAGCGTTTGACGTCTATCGCGGATTCCTTCAGCTGTTCACCATCAGACGCCGTCCAACACGTCAACAGTCTTGTTCACAGCTCGATGATCTGCTTCTGGTGCCGTCTTCGCTTCTCAAACAGGTGCACCACGTACGCTGTAGTTTTGAGTCGACGATACGCTTATGAACTTTAGTATGATTTTTAAATAGGTTATTTAACAGTGTGTTGGATTTATTTCAGGCATTTTCTCGGTTTTTAGTAAGCGATGAGTGGTCGGTTGCGAAAATAACGTCGATTAAGTTGTTTTCTCTAAGTTATACAAGAAATACAGGGTGTTAATAATAACATTATAGCGGTTTTTCATTATTAGTCAGATTACTTATTTTCACTTTTGTGCAATACGTGTCACACATAGGCCTAATATTTTGACCACAAATACAAAGATGTCGTATTCCAAACTATAGAGTGGATTTCGATTTGGTCAAGACGTCGAGTAGAAAAGTCACGCTTTTACTTCAGCCTTCTGAAAAATGTTCTGACGTTTTTGTCACATTTTCCCCTATTTCTAGTACATTCTGTGACATGCTGCATGTTTGACAGAATCTAGAAGAGCCGGAGTCAGTTACTGAGGAAGAAGCTCCTGTCTACGAAGAAGTATTTCTCTGTGAAACACTCATCTGTTTGTCCAAGGTAATTACATCCAGTTAAACGATTTGGTAAAGGAAAGGGAATTTTACATATGCTGACAGACTGAAACATTTGAAGAAATACGATGTCATTAATGTTAATGTTGCAGTTGTGGCGTTTTTCAGGATGATTTCGAAGATCTCGACATGAAACCAATCATTGCTCGAGCACCCCTTGTCTTACACACTGAAGGTTAGTTCATTATCTTCACTGACCCGTCTGTCTGTAGGCCTAGCCTATAATGTCTGCATATCAGTTCGGCCGTCTCTTTGCTCGAATGTGAGCACTGTGAAGAGAATCACTACCGGGTAACAAAAATCGATTTAACAGCCATTTAAAAAAATATTTATATGCACGCTGTGTGCCTTTATAAATGTATGTAGGTCTATGTGGATCGCCAGCAAAACGTGATCACTCAGTCCTTGGGCCAAGCCTAAACTAGATTTCACCAAAATCCGTTCACACTTTTTACTGTCTGCGGCCATGGCAGTGGCAGTGTTGTTTTCCTCATGGTCGCTAAGTTTTTTTCTGTTTTTTTTTCGCAGGTAATGTGATAACTCATGAACCGTTAACCTAGCTTGGTAAAATTTTGCGTGAATATGTATATTGGCAACCGCAAGAATCCTGTCGAATTCCAAGGTCACAGATCAAAGGTTAAGGTCACAGGACCGGATTTTCGGATACTTGACCATTGCGACACAGTGCCTTGCTGCTATTAGCTGTTAGCAGGTTGACCCAGGGCCGATAGTTACTGGCTGACAGTGACGTCATAGCTATAAATATCGCAGCATGCCGCGATGGCTACCGCGGACAGCCTTAGCCTTGCGCGAGGCTTGACAGTTTAGTTTCAGTAATACAGCGGAGTTTTACGGCGTACAAATTAGTGATCAGAAGGTTGGTGTGTGTAACTTACTGCTCAGGCGCAGTGGACGGGCACATGCTGCACCACCTGGCGAGTTGTATAGGCCCCGAGTGGCGTCAGCTAGCGGTTAAGTTGGGCGTGCCTCGTGGACGCATCGAAGCAATTCATCGTAGTGTCAGAAGAACATCCATCATACTGTGTTGATGAGATGAATAGTTTTCTTCTTTTAGTGCTTTGCTGTTCCAGCAGATTTATGGACAGTCTCTTATTAATTCAGTGAGAAGGTGGGTCTTGAGGTGAATTCATCGTAGTATATCGACTGACAGACAGAAGGCTGTCGGCGATCTACTTACGTCTTGGATCAAGCGACTTCCTCGCTCCGCCGACAAGGTATAACCAGCCAGCGATGTCGTGGCAGGGATGGGCACGGAAAAAGCGAGGTGGAAATTTGCTCCTCACCTCTTGTAATTTCAATTAATTTTAATTAATTGACCATTGCGACATAGTGCCTTGCTGCTATTAGCTGTTAGCAGGTTGACCCAGGGCCGATAGCTACTGGCCGTGTCTGTTACTGTGTCAAAATTTTGTTCAATAACAAAAAAATTGGGCTAAAAACGGCGAATTTCGGATAAATTTGTAGGCAAAATTAAAATTTGAAGTGCCCATAATCTACTTTGTCGGAAATTTGCACCTTGTTTCTCGACAGATTTGCAAATTTCTGTCCCCCGTTTTTTGTCCAACTTTTTAAACCCACGACGCCGCTGAGTAGGCCTATACACGTCATGTAGTTGCAAAAGTAGATCATTCTAAATTCCTGATCATATTTTGTCGTCAGTGTAAACAACGAAAAAACTTTGACGGCGATCTATTGAGATCTCTTTTACTTTCGAGGTTATGTGGGTCAGCTGTAAGCGGCGTTTCTTTCGCCAGCAGACGGCTTATTTTACACAAACAGTATTCTAGTGCAAACGAAGAAATGATCACAGGCTGCGCGGTAGCGCAGCACTGTTGTAAGGGTGACCAGCCATTTCAATGGGAAACTCCAAAATTTGACCCCTCGTACTTCACAAACCCCTCAATTTTTCCACACCAAAATTTGCACAGATGATTACGTCCAGCAT
>Ga0209671_1008113_pt1 | contig 10973 bp, 5 predicted proteins | sample WorMetHERISLAND2_2_FD_187401 | JGI IMG/M metagenome (GOLD analysis project Ga0209671, IMG submission 187401) | Marine gutless worms symbiont microbial communities from Max Planck institute for Marine Microbiology, Germany - Olavius geniculatus... | ecosystem: Host-associated > Annelida >...
ATTTACTGTGTAAACTGCATGAAATTTGGTCAACTGATTCTCAGGAAAGTCATTCAAATTGTTGCCACGAGATGTCACATTTTAAGGCTGAAAATGCACCAAATTCGATTTCGGCTGGGGCTCCGCCTCAGACCCCGCTGGGGGAGCTTACAGCGCTCCCCCAGATTCCCTAGCTGGATTTAAGGGGGGCCTACTTCTAAGGGAAAGGGAGGGGAGGAAAGGGGAGAGGAGAAGGGAAAAAGAAAGAAGGAGGAAAGGAGGGGAGGGGGAAAGGAAGAGGGAGAGAGTGGACCCCCCAAGGATTTTGTGAAATGACGCCACTGAAGATATATAACATTATACCTTTATTTGAATAATTTAATTAGGTGTGTAAGTTGCACAGCAAATAGGCCTACAAAGCCTTACGAAACTACAATCTAGATTTAGATTGAGAATTTAAAGTTTTTTTAACTTAAAAAGCTTATATTTTAAAACCAATTTTCCAGTTTTGATTTATTGAGCATTGTGTTTAACTGTTAGGTTTACTTCTAGCTGTGTGTTTTATTGTTTTGCTTTATATTTGCAAGACGTGCAGCACTGCTGTACTGTCATCTGTTAGTGCATAATTATATTTTCGCTCGTGACGATTTTATTTTACGTTTTTCTCACGCAATGAAACGTAGGCTAAATAATTAATTAGTTACATTAGCAACACCCCGGCTGCAGGAATTGTTCAAAGGCACCCTAGTGTACCATAGGCTATATAAGAGCCATGCTATATGCATATACACGACAATATTTGTATATGCCTTACAGCGACTTGGTAATTAGTGTCGACAACCGTAAGCCCATATAGCCTACCGCGCACGCATGGATCGAACAAGAATACGTGCGACAAGAGGATAAAAAATAACGTCCGACAGAAGAGAAGCTGTCAACAAAATCTAATCATCTAAGCCTACACGACATTTTGTAATTTTTATTATGTCAACGGCGCCAAGTTCTAAGTACATTGTCCACTAACGTAGGCTACGCAATATATTGCACCTGCCGGTCCCCGCTTCTAACTTTCGTCTCTATTGTGGTGCATCTTGATGGAAATGGCGCATTTAAAGCTAGAAAAAGCACGCGCACGCACGAGCTTATTCGCTGTCGAACATGGCACGGCCAAAAGGAGAAATAAAATCTACAATCTACATGCTAGTTGAAATTAAAGTTCGCTAGAAATTTTATCTAGAAAATATCGATGCGGTTCTTAGCCCCCAATTAAAACGTCTTTGCATCAATGAATGGATCGACGCTCGCAGACATTATAAGAAGTTATGAACATCAATATTGAGTTTTTGCATTCGAATTTCGAATATCGTGTCTATGCTGTTTTTCGCGCGATGCTCGCCGTACAGAGCGCCGTATTGCTACTGCAAGTTGTCTGTCCGTCTGTAAAGTTGACGTGTCCGTGGTCATATAGGTTTGGGACTGTTGGGTTGGTTTGACAGTTACCGCACGAACAAACTTAGGATCTTCGTTGACTTCAACATTGGCGATTTTTACCCAGAAAAAAATCCGCTGTAAAATTTAAGTAATGGGGTGTTTACACGATCCAGCAAACGTCCAGCAAACTTCCAGCAAATGTATTCAAAATACACGTGCTAATGCTGAACGTTTGCTGGACGTTCTCTAGAAGTTTGCTGGACGTTTGCTGGATTGTGTAAACACCCATTAGATACATTTCATCTCGGCGTAATTAAGTTACTTATTTTATATTACAAGCGTGGCCTGGTGCGTAACCGTAAATAAGTTTGTAAGCAAAAATACATCGCACGGTGTAACTATACGCTGTGACAGTGGAGCTCAACCGTTTTGTTTTATTTTCAGTTCCGTATAAATGCAATTGTTTTATTTCGGTAATAACTATTTCTGCAGCACAGCGTGCGTCATCTACTAGCCCCGTATGCGTGGTCTTGCAGTGTAAGCTAGTGTCTAGTTGAAGACTAAGGGAAACAGACACGTACGCACCGCTACATGGCCTTGCGGCTTAGAAAGGATTTTACATTTTTTTCACGAATACTGCCTGTGTTGCCTACTTTCCAGAGCAGGTTGAAGACTTATCTCGGCAGGTCGTCGGTTGGGGGCAGCAGTTCAATTATACATTGCTCAGTTGCAATTTAACTTCCCTATCTGCGATCGCTTCCTTCCTCCAGTCTGCGAATTCCGTCCACCGATTAAGGTGCTCGGAATCACCAACGATCCGCTGCACGCACCAGCAGTTCGATCCGCAAACTTTACACGGTCCGTGCGTCGGAGGCATGTTCAGCATGTATCGGCCGAAGAGGGGCGCCACAAAAAGGGGCCCCAGAGTCCAGTGAACTCTGGACATCAGCGCAACATTTGTTATAAGGCTTCCAAGTTTATGAAGCCGTATCCCAAATCAAATAGGGCCTAATAGCAGGAAAACTGCTTACAGTTGTAATTAACGCTGAATTCTGAATTCTGAATTTTGTACACTAATAGCCAAAAATTATACGGATCTCTACAATTTTACCGAACAAAGCCCTATTATATTTAAATCTGGTCCTGCCTTGTATTAGATCGGAGTGGATGATGATGTATATGAACTTTCCGACAAAAGTCTTTTTTACTAGAAATAATCATGATATACTACAAAAGTGTTTTTATAGACGACTTCAAATCAAACAGTGACAATGACAGATATCTGCTTATAGGTTGACGACGATCCTTTTAAGCAAACAAAAACGTTTATGCGGACTTTTGTCGGAATTGCGAACTGAATGCGGATCGATTTCTAACAATCCGCACAAACGCTGTCCATCTTTTGGCGACTGGCATATTGATTATCGCATTGGCGTCAGCTGAGAGCTGTGCGTTTACCCACCCAGACGTGGTTGTTAACTTGAAAATGCGTCGGCCCAGCGGCGACAAAAAATGCGGCCGTCCGTCTACAGTTGCGAACCCACCGCCATAACCCTATCCGATCTTTTGCAATAAAAAATTAGCTCATCGATTGCTTATCTTTTTGGGACGTTTACATACCAATTTTGCTATAAAGTTAGGAGATAGTACGCAACACACGGACAGACAGACAGACGGACGGACTGAAAGATCCGTAATGAGCCCTGTTAAAACGGTCACACAACAAGCTTTTATGACTTAAATGTATCTCTGAGTTAATAAGTTAATTTGCCCTTCGCCACTTTTTGCTCCAGCCCTTTTTGGTAGCACTGTAAGAAAAAGTGTTTACGGCTCTCTCAAATCTATCTACTAATCGTCTCAAAGGAATTTGTTCTTTGCATCATCGTCTTGTTTCCTTAATAGTTTTAGGCTAGACAAGTTCTACTGAAAATATTCGTATAGTATGTTATATACGCCCCTGCAGTGGCTTTTATCTCTATGCTTGGTGGGCAGGGCCGAATTTAGCATATGGGGGCATATGGGGGCAGCTGTTGATGTGGGGGCCAAATGGTGGGCGCGGCTTTGCGTAGTAAAAATGGAGAAAAGTTTTTAAGAGTGTAGATCAAAACTTTTCCCTATTTTTCACTAAATAATTTACACCCTTATGAAGATTTTTTACTAAGCAATAAACGTTTGTAACAAATCTTTCCCCTATTTTACTTTCCTTTATTTTTCAATTTACATATTGAACAAAAAAATCATAAAAAAAGAAAAGAAGCCCAAGTAGGGAATTTTAAGCTTGAAATTGGGGGGATCTTTGCCTGAAAGTGGAGGGAAAGTTGCACGGTTTTGCGCCCGATTTTGATTCCACATTTGAGGGGGATAAAAAGCACTGCGCCCTTCCATGTCGTTGCGAACATCCTCAGGAGAACTATAATAATTATGCCTATGTTCTATAACTTAAGTTTGATTGATGTCGGCTTAACTGCTGATCGTAAGCCGGGAAATGGCCAACTGCGACCTTACTTTCGTATTCAAACTTCTAGGGGTACTGCTGCATAATTCAAACATCACCATTACACAACGTCAAAAGAACTTTGCTGACTGTGTAATGGTAAAGTTTGAATTATTAAATTGTAATTTGTGCTGTTTTATATCTACAACCACGATGTCAGCCTTACACCGTATATAAATTTAACAGTTTTTTTTTACATAAATAGAAGTAATAAAGCTGGGACAACGGGTGTTGCAAGGGCCAGGGCACAGGGGGCAATATTTTTTTGCGTCCGTCAAATGTGGACCTTCATTCAGTATTGTTGTGTGCATCAAAAAGACGCGTAGCGGGATCAGAAAAACCCCTAAAGTTAAAACGCTTTCAGCTTTTGAACGTTCATTGGAAACCGCAAATCTGCCTGTTTTTTAATACTTGGAAACGCAAAACATACAGATAGTTGTGTTGTCGTGCAAAAATGATGTTTAATAAGTCACTCTTTGGCGTGTATATGGTTACCAGAGGGCACTTTATCGCCATCAAAATTTTTACTGGGGGCAGCCAAAGAAGGACCAACTGTTCCTCTGTCCCCCACTCTGGCGCCACTCGTGGTTAGAGCTGGTTTTTCCTTTTAATATTCCGTTTCCGTTCCAGCACAAACAACCGGCAGACCCAACCCGCGAATGTCCCAGTCTGCGGCACATATTTTGTCCCGTTAAATTGTTTCCAAGTGGTGTACGGCGTGTACGTGGCGAAGCAGTGTTTACAGCCACGTGGGGTATTATCAGGACTGGTTTGTTCCTGATGCCTCCAAGGCCGTCGATGTTCCATTATAGGATCGTCCCTCCCAGAAAAGTCTCCCCCGGCCGACAATTTATTGGTAAAAATCCGTCCCGCCCGGCGGCCACCTGGGCGGGACGCATTTTTACCGGTAAATTGTCGACCAGAGAGAGACTTTTCTCGCGGGCGATCCTATAATAGGGAGACTTTTTATGAAGCCAGCGATATTTTAATAAGGAGGAGATATATCAAATCCGTAATTATCTCTCCCCGGGCAGATTTTTCATGGGGGAGACATTTTAATGTGACACCCGCACTGCAGCTGTCGCCGTATCTTGTCGTCTACTAGCAATAAGAAGCAACAGCTGCGGGCGGCGGCCAATTCGATAGACACAGCCGGAGGCATAAACCTTAGACCTGCTGCGACACGTTCCCAGAACTCGAAAGTAACTTATGGGTACCGTAAAGAGCGATAACCTAAGCCGATGGTCCCAAAATGTGCAAGGTTGGTCCTCATTTCTTGTAGTACCCCCGTAGAATTGGTGTGCAGTATTTAGAGAAAACATAGTTATGCTACGGACATCTTAAAAAAGAAGTGCATTCGTAATTTTAATCACAACAGTTACACTGAGTACCAAACACCATCGAATATAAAGTAAGCCTAAGCTAATTTTACACAATGTTATTATAGCACAAAATAAGTTCTGAATTTTAACTCGCAACTTTGGTTAAGACTTAAGAATATCGTACGCGCGATTAGTCGAACATTTTGTTTTTTGTTGCACGACTGCTATCACTAAAGCCGTTATAGGCCTATTTGGACGAACACAAATCGAATGTTAGTCACAGCTGTAGTTTTTACGCGCGAAAGCAGCTACTGCTTTCAGCGCGTCTTAGCCATCGCAATTCTGTCCGTCCGTCTGTCTGTCCGTCTGTCTGTCTGTCACACGGGTGGATCAGTCAACAGCGGTGCAAGCTAGAATCACCAAATCTTCACCGTCGGCTGCCTGGAAGACTCTAGTTTCAGGAACCGTAAAGCTTTTGCATAAATTCGAAGGGCGTCACTCCGAATGAGGACGCTAAATAAGAGAGGGGTAGGCAAAATTTGCGATTTTTGGCCAATAAGTCGCTGTATCCCATTAACGGTGCGAGATAGGGCCTAGGTTACTATTATAGGAAATCGTACACTGGCTCTCGATTTGCGCCGAATTCAATGACCTTGAACGCCAAAATAGGGGGTTTTATGGATTTTTTTGGCGATTTCGGGCTGCGACACAAGTCTATATCATTCACAAGATGGCGCCACGGAACTATCGTTATGCGATCCATTTGGTAGGCCTATTTGTATATTAACTTAGCGGGAACACCCCAATTTTCAGCTAAACTAGGCCTACTGAACCGGAATCTGCTATAGGCTTTCGTGCGTCTCGTAAGCATTAGCTCAAATTTCTTGTTTTACTGTGGCAAACAAAAATTGGATTTTTCTGTAATTTATGTTAAAAGTAGGCCTACAAGAAATTAAACAATATCAGTGACAGGCTTTCATCCTACATTAGGCCTAGGACTATATACCGCTGCACTCTCAAGCCCTGTTTAAGATGATGAGCCATTGTTTTGGCTTGCAGTTGACGGCGAATGATGATAATTAGCTGCACCCGCGCATTGTCAAACAGTAAGCACGCCCCCTGAATCCATAAAAAACAATCTACCTACACACGAATCAAAGTGATTTCCATCTCTTGACGTTAGCGCGGCTTTGTCGCGCTGGTCATCTATTTGTCGCAGGTGCTACAGCTGCTGGCGACACGTTTCAGCCGCTGCGCACTATATTAGCGAGACCTGACGCGGCCTGCTGGATTCTCGGAATCGCAATCCGCGGCTCGTTAGTCCGCAGTTTCCACGCAGGAAATTCTGTGAACGGGCTCGCGTCGATATCGTTTCGCTGCAGCAACTTTCTAGCCACAGATTTGAAATAAAGTGGAATGAAAGCCGCAGCGCATGATTTATTTTATTCCAGTTCATCTAATTTCATTTAATTTTATTCTGTTTCATTTTATTTTATGTCGATCCAGCTCTCTCGTTGTGTACGCTTTTTATAAAGCCATTGTTTTTGCTTACAAGTGCAGCATTCCGGAAGCTCTACAGGCATACGAGAAGTTTGCCGAAATCAGTTAATAACAAAATAGCTATTTTGGCAAAAGATGGTGGGTTAGTGCCTGAAAAAGGAAATCAGACAAGACGCGATTTCTAGACGGATAAGACGTACAAGATTCAAGACAAGCTGGCTCAGCAACACCATGTCATGGACCCAGTGTTTGAATTGTGAAAAATCAGGGGTTGAACTTTTCAACGGTCGGAGCCAGACCAAAATTGTGATGTAAATCGTATGTATCTAGCAGACCCCCATAGTACATAATTTGACACTGTGTTAGGGAATTGAGAAAACTGTTGGGGGGTTCAACCTCCAACTCTCTGGCAATTAAAACACTGCATGGGGCCGGACTTAAACTGGTATAACTGTTGAAGAAGACCAGCGACTGACAAGCATGAAGAGTGATCTTTTATAAGCTTATAGTGCGACCCGAGAGGACATTGGTGCGACTAATAGAGTGTTTACACCATCGAGCAAAAATCGAGCAGCTAGCTCGACGTTCTGTGGTTATCATCATGCTAATTACGAGGGCGGGCGGGTTATAATTGGAAGGCCTATATAACACGTGATCAGCTGTGGGCTAAGAGCCTAAGCTAGGCCTACATTTGAGCAAAAAGGCGAGGTTCCAATAGGCCTGCTTGAGCCAGCTCGATGTTTGCTCGATCGTGTAAACACCCTATAACCCTCGATAGTATCAAGAGCGGTTAAGAACAAATAAATAAAGAAAACAGCAAGGCAAAGCCTACGCAGCGGTCTTATGGGTTAGAAATTAAGGGAGTAGAAGCGACAGAAAGTTGCAATATTCTGGCAGACACTGCAGCTGCAAACTTTCGACAGGGGAGATTACGGATTCTCACTTATGTCCCCATAACTTTCTCAAAATGGGAATTTTCAGCCCCCCCAATTTTAAATATGTGAAAAAACACATTTTGCAATATAAAGAAAATTTTTCAATTGCCTAAAATTTCTGGAAAGGGCAGATGCTTTTTGCCTCCCCCATCACGACGCTACCGACCTACGTATAAGCTCCATGCAAACGTCCGTACGGGCAAATGTCCGTTCCCCGCAGCAAACACAACGTGTGAAACCATGAAATGTCGTTGTCCTGTAGTGGGAATGAAAGCAAGGTGCAGACGTTCGTTACTCTGCGACAGCCACGACGGGAATGAATCAGTGAGTGGAAGCGTGGAGAAGATTGGCTTCAGGACCAGTCACCATGATGCAGCTGCTGCAGTCCGTGCTGATGAGCCTGATTGACCGCTTCGTGCGTTGACATGGCAACCCGCAACGCACGCTTGAACGAAAGCTGTCTAGTAAAGCGTTTGTTCACTAGATAGGTTCACTAGACAGGTAAAGCAGGTTTAGTACTGTCCGCAGTAGCCACGATTGTTTTCGACATCTTTGCTAAGAATTTCTTTTAGCTGTTTCTTTGTTTTTTTTAACAATAACTCACGAATCGCTGATAAATCGCTGACAAATTTGTGCACAAACATGGTAGGCTTACTTTAAATTTCAAGGTTACACTCAAAACTGACGGTCAAATAATTTATGTGTTTTTGTCTGCGTGACACCAACGGACAATGCTTATCTTCGAGCGAGGGTTGTACTTGCTTAAAATTCGAACATTTCGCTGCAAACGATAAATCCCCAAAAACAATTGTGCTGCAGTAAGTCAGAAATCCTAACTAAGTCATGGGGATTTAGTCTTCACTGGACCAACGCAAGGACTTTGAACGCAGGGCCACGGCGAAGGGAAACGTGCGCTTCAAGACTATAAAGAAAACAAAGCCTTACTCTTAGGTCCAAGGCCGAGTCCTGACGTCATTGAGAAATCTCTGACCATTATTGAGAGTTAGAGATTGGACTTAGCTGTTCTCGGTTTGCCTAAACCAGGCATTCGCCGAATACAGAAAATTATCATGGGGCAACATTCCCTCTTTGCGCTTATTTTCTGTTTACCGAAACTCTTGCTTTTTCTGTTCTCATTTTCCTATTTTTTTATCTGCTATTTACTTTTTTTCCAAATCTGTTTTTTATTTTGCTTTGCCTTTCCTTCTTTCTCATTTCCATATTCTTTATTTGCTAACTTTTACTTACGTACTTGTTTTCGTGTACGTTTTAAAAAATTACAATCACGAACTGTCCGATACTTGAACTAACGAACCGATGTAAGATTTCCCCCATCACTGTTTAAACACATCGTCCGACATTTAGTTTCAGTTATCGCCGTACATTTGACCCATATCCGTGATAACCGCGTTAAACGTTTGATAACTCACCAGGTCAGCGCATCACCGGCTGCTGAGTTTGGTGGCATTGGCAGCAGCGAAGAGAGAGACAGACAGACGTTGATGTATGTGCATCACGTCTCTGTGATGTAACTGACTGGCCACGGCTACTACTACCATAGACATTATCCTAGAGTAGACACACACGGAGGGCACTGACGCTCGACCGACAGTGCTGCAGTAACAGTCGCTGGCTGTCTGTGTATTAGCACAGCGAGGAGCTTCGTGACACGAATTAGGCGTGTTCATCAACAGCCCCGCATCAGAGCTTCTATCCCTATAGGGCCTACCTAATAATAGTGGGCACGGCTTGCGCCCAGTAAAAATATGAAGAAAGCTTTGATCTGCACCCTTAATAGAACTTCGCCTCTATCTTTTTAGACAGAGAAGGAAGGAATTGTGGAAAGAAAGAAAGGAATTTTGCTTCAAAAAAAGAGATTTTTGTTAAAGGTGTTAATTTTCAGGTGAAAAAATGGAGGAAAAGTTTTTATCTGCACCCTTAACAAAACTTTTCCCCTATTTTTACCGGGCAATCAATTCTGAACAAAATTTTGCTCTTATTTTTTACTGGGCAAGGAGGGAACGCGGAAGGAAAGGCGGCCTGAAGCATAGAAAAAGAAAGTAGGAAAAAAGCGATGTAAAAACGGCAAATAGAGGGGCAAACAGGGGGAAAACCCGGACGGGGAAGGGGGACTTGAGCTCGAGAGAACTTGCGCCCGATTTCAATTCCAGATTTGGGAGATAGAAGCCACTGGCCCGTACCGGCACCAGTGCGCAGAGTGATTAACAAACACATTGATTAGAGAATGACGTGAGTGTGGTTTGCTATTTAAAAATACCGCTGTGATACTGTTACAGGTCACAGGTAACCGTGTAACAGCTACTAATAAGTCAGAGCACTGCTTGAATGGGTAAGCGAATACGCAGTACGAGTTTATGTCCACTTCGGACTGCGCTAACAAAGCAACAGATAAATGTACGCCAGGTATCACCTAACCTGCGCCGTTTTTGATACAGGAAATAAAAAGTACGTCGAATGTTTGATTGATTAGCCTACGCTTGACTGCAGCTGCGCCTGTGGGTTATCGAGTCCGCACAAAAATTATCTCTTTCGATCTAAGAAACTATAAGAAATTTGAGGCTGAATCAGATAGTTACAAGTATAGGCTACACATTTTACAGTGTGCTTATTCTGTTACGGGTTATGTTGCTTTTGCTGTCTTGGTAGGACTACGTTATGTTACTAGTGAAAGATGACGTAGTCCAACATCGAGCAGATCTAGCTAATTGACTCGGGCAGCAACTCGGCAACAGCTCGCTGTGATTCATTCGCTGCCGTGTCGTTGAAGCGAACCCATCTCGCTTTATCTTTATCGTTGAATACATAGGGAGATACCCGGACTGTATATGGTGTCAAACGTGTCTTATAACAGTTTCCCCAAATCTTCTATGGCCCGTTACCTCCGCAGCTAGATATCCCCCCAAACCATAATTATAAGGGCTAATAGTCTTTTGTATGTGCGATTTAATTTGGGCAGTGCAGGTTTAAAGGATGTGTAATTGCGTTTTGCATATAGGTTTTGGGTGTCGTTTATAATGTTTTTGTATCTTTAAAAATGAGAGAAAAAATCTATTTGATGTGGCATTTTATTGATGTGTGAGCGCACATTCGTTTTGTTACTGATCGAGTTACTCCCAAACCCAACAACGCTGTAGGAATTTGGGGCATGCGCCATGATGTGTGTATTTATCCGACTCGGGATGGTGCCTTCAGTAGGCCTATACTGGTAGGTTTAATGCCGAAATTCGTAGTGCTGCAGTCGGTTTTACTTTGGAGAAATGCGATCCGATAAAAATCGGACTTAGCTCGGTG
>Ga0209671_1008116_pt1 | contig 10973 bp, 7 predicted proteins | sample WorMetHERISLAND2_2_FD_187401 | JGI IMG/M metagenome (GOLD analysis project Ga0209671, IMG submission 187401) | Marine gutless worms symbiont microbial communities from Max Planck institute for Marine Microbiology, Germany - Olavius geniculatus... | ecosystem: Host-associated > Annelida >...
CCTCTTTTCCCCCCCCCCTAATTTTCCCCAATCGGACTTAGGGCGCCGGGCGGACTCACGTTGGGCTTTGCCCCAAATTTCTAGTTTGTTTTCTTAATCAAATGCAATAATAAGTTTTATTATTATTGTTTGTACAGATACGGCTTCATCAAAGAAATAATGAATAAATACCGGGTTTGTGATGTTAATTAATTTCGTCATTGTTTTGCTAGTCACTATTTGGCCACTACAAATTAAGAATAAGACTGGGTTGGATAATAAAGTCAATTGATTTGTCGATATTTAAGGTTTAAATCGGATGAAAAAGCTCACGAGTTAGCGTGAATAATACCGTATTATTATATAATGTAGGCCTACGTAACGAAACGAAAAAAGGAAAATTTTTCGCAAGCCATAAGGTCCATAGGACGACAATGATCTCCGTTTCGTTAACCCTTAGGTAGACACCAGTTTACACTGCGAGACCACGAATACGGGGCTATTGCATCTTTATTGCTTGTTTACGTTACAGCTTTTACTGGTACGCATTGGGCGTACCCGCAGGAGATGGCCAGGCTGAGTAACCGTTGATAAAAATATTGTGACTGCTTATTTATTTTCTGCGCACTGTATACTTGTATAATCGTATACTTGTGTATGTGCTGGGTATTTAAATTTTGCGATAACTTCCGCTTCTGCAAATGTGCACGATAATTGTACTTCTATGCGTTACCGGTATGGATTTCTTGTTGTAACAGTGAAAAATGATTATAATCGGTGTACATTTGCGGAAGTCGACGTAAAATTAAAACAAGTGTTTCGTTTTTACAACACTCTGTATAACGTGAACGGCACAGAACCACGCCACTAAGCTGATACGACTGTACCGCGACATCTTCAGCTGGCTGCCGCTGGCTACGGTCATCGACAACAAGATTTTAGTCTGTCACGGCGGCATCTCGGACAAAACGAACCTCGACTATCTCACCAGCATCGACAGACATCAGGTATTGAAGTATCATGCAACCAGTCTGTGTTGTAGTTGATGTAGAGGGGAGCAGTAGTAGAAAATACATGCAGTTGCTTTCGCGGACTAATTTTACAGCTATCTGGACTGTTAGCGGTTCACTCCTTGAGCTAGGCATTAGGTGTATGTACAAAACATTTATTTTTTATGTGAGTACAAGTCATAGGCTTAAAAAATCGGGGTTCTCGCTCGAAATCTACAGATTTTTGTGCAGGTAACCTTTAAAAATTTGCTCATCGGCGCAAAGTCATACCGTAGATGTAAAAAATGTTTTAAAAAATGTTTTAAAATAAAAGTTTAGAAACACGTTTTAATGTATTTTTATTTTTAATGTTTTTGTGCATTTTTAATGTCGTGTTTTTGTTGCTGTTAAAACATAAACGTACAAAATGATGCATTTCTTACGGGCAAATTGCATTTGGCGTGCATTTCGTGGATAAAAAAAGTGTTTTATAGCAGTATTATTGACTTCATTTGATTGTTATTGACGGTTCTTCTTACTTGAATGAATACTAGTCTTATGTTTTATGGGTGTTTTTTAATATTTTTAAAAAAGCAAAAAAAAACGTTTTTTTTTAGTTTTTTATTTGCAAATCAATGTTTCTGAGCCATACTGATTATATCGCAGTTACTTCTTAAACGATTGCGTCAAATGTTTTTGTATATAAATTTTGTTCAGGTTATGACACAAGTTTTAAACATTATTTAATCAATTGGAAGCACTGCTTACATGATAACACCGCCACCGAATCGCTTTTGATGAAGCCAAAACATGTCCGAAATCTGTATTTCTGATGATACGTTTCGGTTAAAAATAAAACAGATTTATTTATTGATTTAACAAATTAATTACTGACAGTGCGCATAAAAATTCCGCAGTGAACACATTTAACAGTTTAACGTGATATAAAAAAAACTTACATAAACAGACTAATATCTGTTAGTGAATCAGAGCAAAAAACTTCAACAGTTTACAGAGCTATGTAAGGGCGATATGAGTCAAAACTCGAAAACAGCAAAATGGTTTTGGGGTGATATTATCGCGTGTTGAATTCCAGACTAGCCAGGACGTTTCGTTTGAGCCATTAGCGGCGTCGGTCGGTCCAACGGGCTGGTCTGTAGCCGTGCGCAAGGAAAAACAAGAAATTTGAGCTAATGCTCACGGGACGCGCGAAAGCCTGTAACAGTTCCTGCCCGCAGGCAGCCACCCATCGCAGTAGCCTATTAACCGGGCCCGGCGTAGAGTAACTTCGTTTCAGCCGAAACACGTTACCAACTACGCCACGCCACCAACGCCAGTACCGTGGCGCCACCTTGTGAATGATATATACTTGTGTCACAGCGCTTAATCGGCAAAAAATCCATTAAACCCCCTATTTTGGCGTTTAAGGTCATTCAAGGTCATTGAATTCGGCGCCAATCGAGAGCCAGTATACGATTTGCTATTAGCGATTAATAGTAACCTAGGCCTATAGGCCTTATCTCGCACCGTTACCGAGATACAGTGAGTTATTGGCCAAAAATCGCAAATTTTGCCCACCCCCTTTCATTTAGGGCCCTCGTTCGGGGTGACCCCCTTCGAATTTATGCAAAAGCTTTACGGTTCCTGAAACTAGAGTCTTCCAAGCAGCCGACAGTGAAGATTTGGTGATCCAAGCTTGGACCGTTTTTGCCTGATCCACCCGTGTGACAGACGGACGGACAGAATTGCGATGGCTAAGACGCGCTGAAAGCAGTAGCTGCTTTCGCGCGTAAAAATAGACCCCTAACGGCGAATTTCGCGCATGCGCAGGCACGCCCCTTTGAACCGATTGTAACCAAATTTTGCACGTGGGGTCGGGTGGGCGATGTGATCACTGATGCCAAGTTTTATGGAAATCGGTTTAGGGGTTTCGGAGTTACAGGACCCCCAAACGCCATTTTTATACTTAACGTTCATCGCCCTTACAACAGGGTCAGCACTACCGTGCTGCACTGTGATTACAGTCATGTGTTCATGTGTGTGTGCGTAGTACGTGTCGGCATTGCGCCCTCCAGTACGCGACGGCAACACATCAGAGAGCCGCAGTCTGTCCAGCGTATCAACGACTGGAGATTCCGTCGACCTGCTCGAATGGAGACAGGTTGATAAACAGTTCCCACGATGTGTAGGCCTACGTCAGTTAGTGTAGCGCATCAAATCGTCAGCACAGAACAGACCCAACTGCGCTGTATGCCTATAAATTATTAGTCAAAACAGAAAAAAATTCATATAGTCTCTTAGTTTAAAAGGTAACTAATGAGGTGTATAAATTTATAAAATTACAATTGTTATGTTATTTGTTTCAGCAACTTATGCTGCCTTCTTCAGAACGACTGACCGCCAGTTGTCCCTGTAGCAAACCGTCGTTCCGTACCTATAGAAGGCAGCAGCGGTTGGCAAAATGTTAACAACAAGCGAGAAAAAAATTGTGATTTGATGAACTTACCGTTTTAACCGATGAGTCAATTCAAACTCGTTGTTTATAGTTCTATATGCATTGTGACTCATCTCGGAGCTGCGGAACGTTATCTGACATGTGAGATCACAAAGACAATGTAGCCTACCTGCCACACAACGCAAGTGAACGCGTCTCGCTTTAACCCCAGACATACTCGATTTACTTACGCCGGAGGAATGGAAGGCTGTGTTGATCTTGATGGTTAAATATATGATGAGATGGTTTACCTGTAGGTGCTGGATATTTTATGGAGTGATCCGGTGTCACAGAGCGGCTGTAGACCGAACACGTTTCGTGGCGGCGGCTGCTACTTCGGACCGGACGTGACCGAGCGAGTGCTGAAGAAACACAACTTATCTCTGCTCGTCCGATCTCACCAGTGCAAGGTGGACGGATACGAGTACGACCACAACAACAAGGTCTTTCTACAGCGTCCTCTGTTTATGTGTGGTTTTTGTCCGAACTGTTGGTTTAATTATTGGTTGAAATTTGTCTTGATATTGTAGACTTCGTTTCGCTGGGGCGCCATTAGTAGGTATATCTGGCCGGCGTCAGACCGCAGCAGGGTTGACGAGTTTGACAGGTGCCCCGCCCACTTTTGGCACACCCTGGTACCTTTACATGTGTCCGCCTGCAGTACGCCTTGGGAACCTTAACCCTAGATTGCACTACAGCAGGGCCTCAGGGACCAAATTAGGCCTCCTGTTGGCTGCTCTCTCAACCCTAGCTTCAAATAATTAATTATTCTAATTAACCTATTTAAATATTTAATTTCATTATTTTTCTGATTTACCGTAACATTCTCTTTACTGACGTTCAGACATACACCCAGTACGTTTTACACGACCGTCTAGAGCTCTCATTACCTACCAGTTACCGCGTAGCGGGGGGGGGGTAATTACGCGGCTCTCTCTACGCAAGTGTGTTTTTTTCTACGTCTATAGCTGGAGCTGCAATTTAGGGTTAGGGGCCTAACCCTAAATTGCACCATAGTAGGGCATTTAGGGCTAAATTGAGCCTCCTATTGGTTGCTTTTTTAATTATAGTTTTCAATAATTAATTAATTCTGCTAAGTAACTTATTTACATAGCTAATTACCGCCGCCAAAGAGGTAATGTTTTTGCCAGACTTTGTTTGTCTGTTTTTCTCTGTATTAGCAAGATATCTCAAATAGTTATGGACGGATCTTTCTGAAATTTTAAGGTTATGTCAGGCGTGGCACAGCCTACCAGTGGTTCAATTGTGGGGGTGATCCGGAAGGAATCCTGGATTCTGGATCACTTTGAAATTTTCGTTAATATTGCTTTCAATGGGGCATAAGGGAAACCGCTGCAAAACCGAAGATGGTGCTGCCACCTAGCGAACAACATTGCCTTGGCGAAGGTGTGCGGGCTCTGACTGCTTTCCAGTTTAATTAATTTTCCTAATTTACAGTAACATCTTCTTTGCTGAGGTTCATACATACACCCAGCACGTTTTACACGATCGTCTACAGCTCTCATTAGCTACCAGTTACCACGTAGCAGGGGGGTAATTACGCGGCTCTCTTTAAGTAAGTGTGTTTTTTCTACGTCCAGCTGTAGTACGCCTTGGTAACCCTAGCCATAAATTGCACTATAGCAGGACCTCAGGGACCAAACTAAGCCTCCTGTTGGCTGTCCTTTTCAACTTTAGCTTTAAATAATTAATTAATTATGCTAATTAACGTATTTAAGTAGGTAATATAATTATTTCGTAATTTACCGTAACATTTTTACTGGGGTTTATACATACGTCCAACACGCTTATTTTAGATCTAGAGAACTCCTACAACATATTTTGATAATAGGGTTACCATAGTATACTATAGTAAGACACAGTAAAACACACTAACGTGGAGAGAAGTGCATAATTACATTCCGCTGCGCGGTAATGTAGGTGAAAAGACGTGTAAGACGTATTGGGTGCTTACAAACCCTGGTAAAAAGGACACTAAGGTGAATAAAACAAGTAATTAAAACACCTATATAAATAGATTAATTATCTTAATGAACTACATATTTAAAGTTAGGGTTGAGAAGGTTAAACACCTGCATTAAGTCTAGGAAACATCTATGGCACATTTTGATAGTATAGTTACCATTACATACTATAGTGGGCGCAGTAAGACACCCTTATACGGAGAGAACAATGTAATTGCCACCTACTGCGCAGTAATTCAGGCAAAAAAAACGGTAGCGTAAGACGTGTTGGACGTATGTATAAACTCCAGCAAAAAATCTTAGGGTACATTACAAAAAAAAACAATTACATTAACTATTTAAATAAGATAATGAGCTTAATTAATTAATTATTAAAAGTAGGGTTGAGAGAGCAACCAAAAAAGGCGTATTATAGCCGGACGCAATAAAAACACACACTTATGCGGAGAGAACCGTGCAACTGTTCCCCCCTGCTATGCAGTAATTGACGGGTAATGAGAGTTGTTGACGGCCGCGAAAGACGTCATTGTCATTTAACTCATTGTTTAATGCATTCTGGCAACAAAATAATTTTTTCACATCTCCTGCCTTGTGTCACCTTATACATGCACAACTATTGCCTATAAAAACGATGTATGCAGTGTGCTTTCGTTTCTGTGATAGCATTGGCGAATGACGATTTTAATAAGCTAATTCTTTCACTGTTACAAACACACAGACCAAGCCATTAACAACGTGTGATGTTAGAATGTTTGTGTCGTTGTTTGCCAGCAGATACTGACGATATTTTCGGCGTCGAGCTATTACGAGGTCGGCAGTAACCGGGGCGCATACGTGCAATTTGGCACCGACCTCACGCCACACATTGTTCAGTTCATGGCCAGCAAGAAATACGGACGCAAAATGACGTTCACTCAACGGTAAGCTAAATGACGCGTTACCAGCCGCACACTTCTAAACTCCACGACATAACGGACCGACAGAAATCTGATTATTGTAGGACGTGTCACGTTGCTACTATCGTTAGACGTCTACTTCGCCCGTGTCGTGGCGTCGTGAAAATTAGGTAGGAGGGGCACTTGCTTTCCGTCTAAATTTTAGGCTGACGGAATTTTTTTTTCTAAATGTACAAAATTTGCAGCTTAAATCTTCCATTTAGGAAAATTGAAAGCAAAATTAAAATTTCGAGCACTAATAATTTTCTTTGTCGGAAATTCGCAGCTGCTTGTCGAAAAATTATAACTTTTTGCTACAGCATAACTAAGTAAGTAAATAAAAACGATTAAAGCTGCTAAAGTAACGAGCGTCATTGCGCGTGTAGTGCACAGAGTACAATCACTAAAGGGCATAATACGAATTGCAAAACAGATGAGTTTTCAGTCGGGACCGAAAGACAGCCGCGAAAGGTGCAGACACGTCAATGACGTATTCGTCGTCAGAGACGAAAGTTTCTCTCTCCAACATCGTATTTTGTCTCGCAAACGTCGGTAAACACGCATTTCCGGTTTTTGGTGCCAACGTTTGGAACAAACTGCCATCTGACATTAGTTGTGCACTGCCACGTTTGTAGCTAAAATTATTGGACGCCTTAGTTAAAGCAGTACTTCCGGCGCGTTTTACATTATGTGAAGTAAATTACTACAACACTTTGATCGTTATTGTTTTGCTAATTTTTGTTTTTTTTATTTTTCTTTATTTTTTTATGTCAAATATATTTGCAACTAAAACAAAACACTATTCTTTGCTGCAACGTTAAAAACCACGCTAATTAAAACTCACATTACTCGTACTATTGCGTGATGCTAGAATGTGGATTGTTCGTTGCAGCATCGGTATCGTGGAGACCTCGGCGTTACGATGTCTGCTGGAGAAGATATGCGCCAACAAAACGCTGCTGTTGGCCAGGTTCAAGAAATATGATAGTACGGACACAGGTGCATGCTGTATTATCTTCGCACCATGACATTATGTAGACGCTATGGCCTACCGATAATACTAGAACGTGTCGTCACGTAGTCACGTATTCGTGCCGGAAGCAGCTCATCAGCAGATCAGCTTTTGCAGCTGTGGCTTTTGTGACTGTGAAAATCTGTCAGATTAATGTCAGTACATGAACGAGATTAGGTAAGTAATATGATTAATATCTGGCAGTAGGAATATCTTGCTCTTTTTGCTTACAATTAATCTCATGCCGGTATTAATTTTGACTATGCTCCTACAGGGTGCAACAAAAAAGTAACCCCCTAAAATTGTTCGCTGTTTTCTCAGCAACCGTTTGGAATTTTAACTCGAAATTTTACAGTTTTATTTACTAAAATCTTTTACATCTAACAGCCGAGTAAAATTTGATTCTTTTGAAAAACGATGACGTAAAAAACTTTTTAGCATGACCGCCTACCGATTTTTCAGCATTAAAAATGTTGGGTTTAGTCCATTGGGTTTATATTCGGCAAATTTGGAAGCCACTGGTCCATTGTGATGAAAACTGGACAGTTGGCCAGCAGCCAGTTCCGTGCGCTGCGCGCTGTGTGTGCTGGCGTGCCGTCCTGCTGGAAGATGAACCCGATGGGCAGCCAGCGATTGCTTTAAAAGAATGATAATTAAGTGATAATTTATACACAAAATCAATTACTGTTTATCAAAACGTTACTATGACGTCATTGGCAGTAACGTGGTGACCGGTTTTTGAAAATTAAATAGCATTTTTAGCTTGAACAATTTTTGATGCTGAAAAATTGTTAGACGGTCATGTTAAAAAGTCTATTGCAGACTTTGGCCGGTTGCTATGTATGGCTGGCAACGAATTGTCTATCTAGCTAATTTACTGTACTATACTAGCCGCTAATGGCTATGACAACAAACGCCAAAATTTACGTTTTAAGATAAAATATTGTAATAAACACACAATAATACGCAGTAACAGTTAGCCTAAACAAATATCATTACACTTCTACGTAAAATGGCTGGCTAACTTTACACTTAGTCGTTATTTATTGCGGCAAAGCAAGCAGCTTAGCACGCGAGCATACGCAATACGCTTGAACTGCCGTTGATGGCTGACGCCGATTCAAATTCTCCAAGCTTCTGTCGTCATCGTTTAACGTTCAAATCACCTGCTGATGTCGTCCGTTGTTGGCTGAAAACGATCTCGACGTCAGGTCGCGTGGAACACTACATGTTGTCCCGGAATTGCCCAGAAATTCACGCTTTGTCAACAACACCTTCTCGCCAAGTCGATGATGGTTCCGTGTCCAGGCCCGAATCGTCAGACTCGATTCTATCAGCACTTTCAACGTTCACGTAGCCTCTCTGTCGGACTATGACCACCTTCGTGGCCTTCAGTATCTCAATACAAATTCTCACGTGAAAAATTTGTTGTTTCTCACTCTAAGTACAACGTTTTGAGCCTATTCTTGGCTCATCACATCTTTTCACTTTTAGCATCACTTAAAACTCCCATCTTGTTTTACAATTTTCCGTTACTATTAGTGATGCACGGATTCTCAGTTCTGTAAACATTTAATACTGTCAATGTTCCAGTGTTGTGGTTGCGGCCCAGAAGTGGCAGGAAGCAAACAACCGTTACAAATCCTATGCCAGCCTTGCTATAAAATATTGGTGTGCGCCTATCACAACCTTGCATATTATACACTACCTACAAAACGTTTATTGCATATACTTTTATCAGTCAATTAGCACAACTATATCTTATAATAACTATATCTTATATTTTACATAAGTACACTCACTAAAAGGTTACGGCAACCTGCAAACTTAAAATAACCGTTGTGTATTTAACAGTACACGGCTATACAGTTAACGTATAAATAATCATTCACAGTTAATCAATGTCACTATATCACATCTCGCAGTGAAACATCAATTAACATACAACGAATTAACAACAGTATAACACAATAACTATTTACAATTATTTACAACACCGTATAGCCTATATACAAGTATACATCTTGAATGACATCGAAAGTGTCACAGTCACTCTATAGCACGACTTAAGTAGTCGGCAACAACATTATCAAATCCCCGAATATACCTAACAGTATATCGGTAAGTTTGTGAGACCAAACTCCACCTCATTAAACGAGGGTTTTTAGGGTGACTGGATCCAGTGGACTGTAAGTACTCCAGTGGCCTGTGGTCACTTTCCAGAGTGAATTGTTGCCCATACACATAACAGTGGAACTTTGCTACGGCCCAAATAATGGCCAATGCCTCTCTTTCCCCGACGGAATAATTCTGTTCCCGCGAGAGCAGCTTTCTGCTGGCATACAAAACAAGGTGTTTAACGCCATCATGATCCTGTAACAGGCATGCACCCAAACTTAGGTTTGATGCATTTGTCTGCAAGATAAACTCCCGGTTAAGGTTTGGTAGCTTCAGAATTGGTTCCTTACAGAGAACCTGTTTGATCTCCCTGAAAGCCCTTTCCTGCAGACTTCCCATTTAACCTCATTAGAAGCTCGCGCTTTTGTCAACTCCGTTATCGGTGCAATTATCTTTACACAATCAGGGATGTACCTGCGATAGAAATTTATTATCCCTAGTAAACTGCGGCAAGCTTTCTTCGTTTTAGGACAATCTGTGTCCAAAATGCGTCTAACAATTTCAATCTGTGGATTGATTGTATCTTTTTGGATAGTGTGGCCCAGAAAGTCGACTTTGGCAAATCCAATTTTACATTTGCTTGGAAAAATTTCTCAATATCCTCATGTGGCTCTGTTAGTTTCCTGTGTGCCCAAGGACATCGTCCACATAACTTGCTAGATCCTGTGATCCATCCAGTAATCTTTTAACTATTCTGTTGTAGGTCGATCCAAAGTTCATCATACCAAATGGCATGCCATTTCATTTCATCAGTCCTCTGGATGTGACAAATGTTGTATAGTCTTTTGACTTCTCATCTAATGGGATGGCACAGTAACCTTTACAGAAGTCAAAGGTACTGTAATACTGACTGCCTGACAACTTAGGAAATATGCCGTAGGTGACATTGGTTCAGGATCAAATACTGTGATCTCGTTCAACACTTTGAAATTTACACACACTCGGCAACTTCCGTCTAGCATGGTTTCTTGACTAAAACCAACGGTGAAGCCTATGATGCTTCAGATCGCTCAATCACTTCCATGGCTAGCATGTCCTTGATCTCTTTATCAATGACTTCTTGCATCTTGTAAGGAATCGGGTATGATTTATGCTTGATCGGAGTGCTATCCGTTAATTCCACTTTGTGCTCAATGAGATTTGTCATACTCGGTACATCAGAAAATATCTCTTTGTATTCTTCTAATAACTTTCTCACTTCAGTTTTCTTCTCCTCATTAAATTTTTCATTCACAACGACATTTTTAGCTGTCTTTTTCTGCCTCAGATTGTACGTAGGAAGAATTGCTGCATCATTCATTGCTAAATCTTCAACTGTTTCTTCATTTTCTAGCACACAAGCCACCGATGCTGCTTGGTGAACTTGATCTTGGTTGTTCACATTATCCTTATTTCCACTCT
>Ga0209671_1008120_pt1 | contig 10971 bp, 7 predicted proteins | sample WorMetHERISLAND2_2_FD_187401 | JGI IMG/M metagenome (GOLD analysis project Ga0209671, IMG submission 187401) | Marine gutless worms symbiont microbial communities from Max Planck institute for Marine Microbiology, Germany - Olavius geniculatus... | ecosystem: Host-associated > Annelida >...
CATAAATACACTGTAGACCGTGTTGAGACGTGGTTTTTATACCGAAAATGTTTTTTTCTATTTTTTTCTGATGCAATAATTTATTTTTAGCTTATGATAAAGTCAAGACAAGAATTTCAGGAAGTTTTGGTATATCTCTATTATACAGAAGTTTGATTAATGCAGTTTAACAAAGTTACACTTTTGTTGCAAGCTGTAACCAGAGAATTCGTTTATCGCTTACAATGTGTTCGCATTTCCCTGAAAAAAAAACTCGCATTGTCGTTTGTTGATGTTTTGCTTACAGCCGATCCACAGTTGGAACTTGTTCGCCATTTTCTCATTGAGCCGACGTCGAAAGGCGTTCGGTTGAAGGGATGCAGCAATGAACCGGTGTTTGGTAAGTACTTTTGTCACAATGAATATCAATTATTGTAGTAATGAAACCATTTTTTTCGTTAGTGCCGTCATTGAAGTTTTTCTTGTACGACAACAGCAGACAACAGCAGTAATAGGCTAACATACACACAGTTAACAAACAAGAATCATGATATTTTTTTATACAAACAGAGGTGCAGCATTGATTGGTTTTAATGTACACTCAGTATGACTCAGCAGTTCACCCACCTTACAATACAATACAATACAATACGATGGAGAATTTGCACTCAAAAACTGACAAATAAACTGTCAGTTTGATCTAGCACATAAACTAAAAAGAACTGAAATGTTTAAAAGAAAAATGAAATGAGATACTGAGAATAGAAATACTGTTAAATGTAAAAACTGACAAAATAACTGACAAAATTCGAAAAATGACTGAAAGTAAAGAAAACTAAAATAAGAGAGAGAGAAAAACTGAAAAGGTAAGATAATAATGAAAACTAAAACTAAGAAAAAAACTGAGAAGAGTAAAAATAAAAACCGTGAGCAGGTCCGAATAGCCGTGAAGTCAGTCCGAGGGGGTGCCAGATGTCTATGGAGGAAAGGATTTGAGAAAAAGACAAGTTTTGAGACTGAAATGAAAGAATGATGGGGTGATGGATGACAAGAGTGGTGATGGTGACACTGACGAGGTGAGATGATCATGGAAGTATGGTGAGTCAGAAGGAGATAGATCAAGACGTGGCTGACGAAATGAGTGGGGGAGTTGGAGCACCAGCTTAAACGCATTAAACCACAGTTTTACAAATCGAGGACACAAAGGCAAAACATCGTATTTACAGTTGACTATGGCAAAAAGTCTTAACTATAAACTAGTATAAAGCTCTTCAAAATGCTGCATTAATATTTAGTTCATTACAAAATGAAATACAGCCAAGAAATCTGGTTGTTATTTATTAACAAACTTTAAATAACGTTGAAAACACTGAAAAAATGAACCATGTAGAAAGTTGTTTTCCATTTTCTTGAAATATCATCGACAACAGATGGGATGTCCTGCCATTGTACCCACAGACTTCAACCCTCAGCCAAGCAAGGATGGCATATCATCATGCTACTGTAACAGTGATGAACAACACTGAAATCAAGACTCAGTCGTACAGCCACTACTGGAATTATGCTGCTGATACACAGGCTAAAGTAGCAAACATTTATGGTGCTCCTAAAAGCCAGCTGAGTCACAATAGCAATAGTAACAATATTTCATGTAGGCCTATTACAGATAAATGAGTAAGAAAAATTCTGTATCTGGCTGAAGATCACCTCAAATACATTGATTTCAGTCTCTAGCCTGGTTCTGTTATCCCTCACTTTAAAAACACCCGTCTCAGTTTTCAAGTCTCACTCACAAACCAAACAAGAAATTTGAGCTAATGCTCACGGGACGCACGAAAGCCTATAGCCGTTCCTGCCCGCAGACAGTCACCCATCGCAGTACTAACCGAGCCCAGCATAGAGTAACTTCGTTGCAGCCGAAACGCGTTACCAACTATGCCACGTGACCAATGCCAGTACCGTGGCGCCACCTTGTGAATGATTTTGTGTCGCAGCCTGAAATTGCAAGAAAAATCCATAAAAATCCCTATTTTGGCGTTCAAGGTTATCCAAGGTCATTGAATTCGGCGCCAATCGAAAGCCAGTATATGATTTCCTATTAGTGATTAATAGTAACCTAGGCCTTATCTTGCACCGTTACTGAGATACAGCGAGTTATTGGCCGAAAATCGCAGATTTTGACCACCCCCCTCTCATTTAGGGCCCTCGTTCGGGGTGACCCCCTTCGAATTTATGGAAAAGCTTTACGGTTCCTGAAACTAGAGTCTTCCTGCAGGCAGCGACGGTGAAGATTTGGTGATCCTAGCTTGCACCGTTTTTGCCTGGTCCACCCGTGTGACAGACAGACGGAATTGCGATGGCTAAGACGCGCTGAAAGCATAGCTGCTTTCGTGCGTAAAAACTAAAGAAACTGCACAACGTCCTGAGCAGAAGTACCGACATGTAATCTCAGCAGATGATATATTACAAACTGAATGTCTACTAAAATCAAAAACTGTGACAAAAATAAGTTGCCCGATTGCAAGTAGTTCAGTCAGTCACACTTTCTTGTTGAGCAACTGATTCAGCAGCATCTGAAACACAATGAAACACCAACAAACAGAATCCCCAATGCAGCATGCAATAAATGCTCTGTTTTACTAACCCAGGCCTCCCATTCTGTAACTTTTTCCAGGACACCTCAACCATCAGAATTCACGATTTTATCCGGACATTTTCCCGCAACTTAATCTGGTAAGTATGAACAAAGTGTACAAACACGAAATGTTGAAAAACTTACGAAATTCACATTTCTTTAACTGGACACAATGAAAAATGAAAGCTTTGAAAATATGACAATTCTACTGGTATAGCATAACCTCATATCAATCATTACTTCCAGTGGCATAAGTGAATAATTTTTTAACATTGGAATATCGTCAAAAAATAGTTGGGGCAGATTTTACAGCACTCTGCAAATTTCCAATGAAATTCCAATGTAAAGTTGCAAATTTCAGACAGTAACAAAATATCACAACATTTTTACTCAGCATGCAACCACTGGCTTATTTTGCCAGAAAAAGTCACACTACCTGCGAGTAGTGCTTCCAGCGTTGTCTGTTAGCTCGCAAGTTGTCCATCTTCTGCTTGAGAACTTCTGCAGGAGACACTTCATGCTGCTGTCTCCGCCTACACGACATAAAAATGCCAATATGATAATGTCTCAGATATGACCCAAATTACTGGTAGAATAAAACACCTTCATAAACTTGCTCGAATACTCTTACGTTGTGAAATTGAAACATGTTTAGTCCCCGCTTAAAGGTCCATGGTCACGGTCAAACTCACTCATGCAATTTATGTAAATTTAAATTGGACATCTAACCTCACACATATATATTATGTCGATTTGAGCTTCATAAATATGTGATAAATATAAGCTTGTATGGGAGAACGTCCGGATGGTTGGCGCTGTCCTCCTAATGTGCCAAGGAAACAACGGAAGGATAAGGTCGCTGCCGACGTGACGACTCATCTACCCATGGAGGCGCCTTTACCGTGACCCCTTGATGGCGGCCGCCAGCATGACAGCTGAGCGCGGCGCATGGCAAGGGTTACAGTGCGACATCACGGGCATCAACCGACGTCGTGATCAATCAAGCGAGCGCGCACATCCAGATGTCTCGAGCGCGTCACTGGATAAGCGCCGATCAGATCCAAAAGAAAGATAACTTCTCACATCAATACAGAAATAACATTTAATCTATCAAATTTATCAAAATGCTTCACAACATGTAAACTGACTTTCTCAGACGTCGCTTTTCTGCCTGCGGGTTCAGCGAATGTAAACACATCAGCTCATCTGTCAGCCAACAAAATCAGTCATTAGTAGGAGTGCACATTAAATATCATTCCTGTTTCACTCACTGTACATGTTTGCTAATTTCACTCCAAAGAGTATATTGTTGCACTTGGCTGCAACGTGTCAATCATGCATAGTGGTATTAATTAAACTAAAAAGGTCCATTTCATTCGAGTTCTTATCCACCTTCATCTAAAAATAGCTTTAATTTCTATTTAGTTCTTGTTCATAAAAATTAAATCCTTTTAATTACATTTAGCAGCCATTCTTGAAATTTTAATGATTTTCATTCGATTTTAGTTCACGGAAACATATGATTCTATTTCACTGTTCAGACAAAACGCTATTTGCTATTTTAGTTCACCCACACATTAAAAGCTAAGAATATTTAATCTGGTTCACAAAATTGACATAAACACACAATTGCATGGCACTGCATGCATTCACGTTTTTTTGTTTAACTTGCTCATTTTCTGAAATGACTCCACGTAAGGTTAGACTAGTCCCAAAATACAAACGTGCAGTAATTGATGAGGCAGGATTTTAACAGGCAGCATGCCATTTCAGTGAATAAATCAGTTATGGCTGCAGAGGCTGCATTTCACTCCGGCTTCAACGAATTGCCGTTCCCATAAAAATAACAGTGTATTATATCTGGCTTGCAAACGGTATGTTACCACCACCATTTCACGTTCAGCTAGGAACACCATTGTGGTAATACTTTTTATAAACCAAATGCCCTAAAAGTTGTCAACCAAGACAGAGAACAGAATATACAAGATAATAATAACCCAGCGGTTGACAAAAGTGAGCAAAAAATGTCCACTTGGCATACCAACAGCAGGCTGGGACAGAGACACGGCTGAGTAATGTAACTGGACATCACCAAACAAGCGTCGGCGTTCAGCGGCCTCCAACTGCTGCAGGCGTCTTTCCTGTGAGCGCAATCGAATGTACCTCTGCCGTTCACGACAACGCGACACAAATCCACCCATCCGAGCATCAAATGCTTCCTGCATCAGAAACGTGCAAATGTCTGCAGCCCACTGTCAGCAGAACAAGCAATACTTAACCGAGATCCATTCTAAATAATACGCTGCACTGACTACATTTCGGCGTATTTCTAAATAGATGCTTATAAACATCATCCCTGTGTGAAGACTGACACACTGACTGGCAAGACAAGAAAAAACAATGTAAAAATGAGCCCAACATGCAGAAACTACATCAATACAATGAAGTTTCTGGCAGTTGAAAGAAATGACTTTCAAAACTGAATGCCAAAAACAACAGGGGCAGAGTGATAGACTTGCTAGAGGTAAAAAACTGTGCACGCTTTATATGAGCATCTTTATTAACAACAAACACCGAAGTACGCCAATCAGCATGCTGACAGGAATGTAAATAAACAATAAATCGATTAAATACATCAATTCTCAGCATATGGCCAGCAGTTCATCGTAGCTAAATGCAGGGCAACTGCTTAGTGAAGTCTGAAATCATTCTGCTTCCAAAACTTGGCTCCGTAGTAACATTATGGTGAATGTTCTTCAGATAAAAAAAACAGCAAAAAAAACAAAAATCGTGATGATATGAGTCTCAGCATTAAGTAACCTGCAACGAGATGGATTTCAGCGATCTTTCATCCGATACCAGACGCTCAGAAATGCGGTTCTCCTTGTCCGACAGAAAATGATCAACAGAGTCGCTTGTGACCACGAACCGACGTCCCAGCAACCAGCCATTTTCTATGATCTCAGGATGATCGTCTGTATCTTTCAACGGCTGGTCATTTTCATCATCACCGTCATTAAACTGAACGAACCACGATGTACTCGCTGTTCACACAACATACATGAAACATGAACATTAACCGTGACCGGATCAGTATTAGAAGACGTACATGATGTGTATCACAGAACATGCTTATTATAAACCCACTGTTTACAAAGCTGCTCATTGAAACTTTCAAACAAATTGGCAATCACGCCAGACATCAAGTAAGCAAGGTTTCACTGACAATGACTGAGAACTCACGTGGTAAATGAGCTTTCACAGACTGTTTCGTCATCAAGCTCTGCTTCAAATGCTTCTGCAGAATTTCGGCATTGCTTGACGAGTCCGGCGAGTAAAACTTTGACGACAAACTAGTGGCATGTTGGCCTCTGCTCGCTACGGGAACCAAAATGACTCCCAAGTCATCAAAACGACTAGAGGTGGCAGGACACTGAACAGCTGTGTTTATATAAGACACTTGGACCTTATCTCTCAAACGTGGAGTTGTCTGAACACCTTTCGACTGCACAGCAAGATCTGCACTAACATGCTTATTTCTCTCGGTCAATATGCGATTCGTACTGTTGGTTTTTGACAGTGCAGTTTTAGCAGCAGATTTGGAGAGACTTATTCTGTCACCTTGAGTATTCTTTAATGTTTCTGACTTAGGAATCTGCGACCTACCAGCAGTACTGGTTGTTACTGCCTTTCTTCCAACATTCTTTGTCGAAGTGTTCTTCTCCAGAACGTGTGAAGAGGTTTTACTGTACAGCACTGGTGCTGACTTGGTAGCTCTGCTGTCAGTATATCTCACTTCACTCAGCTTTGGCTTAAATGCTGTGTCGGATTTGTGCCATTTCTGCAAGGAAACCTCCCTTGCTTTTGCAACAGCCACTTTCTGCATTTCACAATGAGTTTGTTGACACGTGCAACTTCCGGATGTGTCTGACGCTGAGAGCATCTGTGAGTTGAAAGCTGAGTGATGGTCATCATTTAAACTTGAGCATAAAGTCACTTCAGAATCATCGCTAGTAACTGTCGTTAATGTTGCACTAGACGTGTTCATTTCCAACAGTACGGGAGATGGACGATGATCACCTTCACCTTTCTTCGCATCTGCAGTTTTTTGCTCTACGGCCTTCTGGCGATCACGTAGCGTCAGCTCCATTTTCATGATGTGTTCTTTCCTACGCTGCTCATTTTTGCGCACTTTCCAATGTTTCTCACGCTGCTGAGCTATTTTCTGCTGAATTCGAAGTAACTTCGGATCGTTTGGAAGGTGGCGTTTTATCGTGCGTGTAACAATATTTCCCATGCCATCAACGCTGCTGGTAGACGTAAAGTCGGACGTCAGGGAGTCAAGAGTCGTATCTTCTGGCACAGCGGGAAGTGTTTCGTCTCTAACTATCCATGCATGCTTGACAGGAACACTACCGGGATATGACGATTCTTTCCCAGCATCATATGGTTTTGAGCGTTGGGCAGATTTTCCTTCATTCTCCACACTGCTTTCTGTCCGCTCAATTCTACTAAGTGAAGTGGCCGAGTTGGTAGGCTGCGAAGTACAGACAGTGTGGTCCTGACTGAATCGACTCCAAAGCTCAATCAACCTTGCATTCCTGAGTGATATTGGTAATGATGAGGCATGTTGTGAATCTGCAGCAGCAGAAGCAGCAGCATCAACATGCTGAGTAGATGAAGACCCGCTAAATACAGCAGTTAATAATGGGGTCGAAAAACTATATACCATCTTTGTATTGTTATTACTCTCGTGATCTACAGCGCTACTGGCTACTACCGCTGTTGAATGCCAGCTTCCAAGTTGACCGGCAACATCTGCTGTCTGTTGCTGCATGGCTAATGAAGTCTTCTGTGGATCTAATGCTTCATTGCTATGATGAGCTGTGACAGATTCAACCTGTGGTTCAAGCAGATTGAAGTTGCTATTGAATTGCTCCATACGCTGACCATTCTCAACACCTTGGCCCATGCCACCATCCGCAGTGTAACATTGATAGCAGTGCAACCTACGTGAGCCAGCAGGACCTCTCACAGACTGTGCATTAACAGCAACGGATGTCTTTGAGTGACCGGATGATGCAGAGATACTGTCAACACGTTTCACAGGTGTACCGAGGACTGTAACGGCATTACCGGCGCTGTGAGTCACAGCGACAGCAAATGAATGGAGAGGGTTTGCTGTGTTCTCGACAACCGTTCCTTGAACCAATGCACTGTTTGTCGTTAATCGAACCGGTAAATCTGCAGTCGGAGCAACAGAAGACTGCTGCATCAAAGACGAAGGCATCACATTAACATGTGAATGCGGTTCAGTCAACTGTGCACCATCATCAGTCGGACACCGTGACAACACAGCATCATCACTGCTGTTTGTGTCGGAGTCGATGCCGCTGACCCATGCCTGTGCTTTCATAGCAGACTCAGCCTTCACTCCTCGACGAGATGTGCCCGCCGGGCGACTCTCAGCCATCAAACCAGAGCCTGCTTCCTACGATACAATCACAGCACCACAATGTCTACCCTAAATACAGCAATAAGGACGCTGTATGGCAAACTAAACTGTCAATAAATAGCAGAAATAAAAAATGGCTGCATATCTGCAGCAAAACAGAACAGAAGTCTTTTGTGGTACTAGTAGTGAAATAAACAACAGTATACAAAGAGATGTGTGTTCAACAACCATCCACAAACTACGAGTGTCGTTCAATAAATAAGTTACAAAACAGTGTCATTCTGTTAGTTTTCCGAATATTAAAAATCCAAAAAAATAAGTTTTGTAGGCAATTTAATTTTGAGTAAAAGCTGTTAGTTTTAGGACGATGACGTCACTGTGACGTCATTTATAAACATTAAATACGGCGACGTTGCCACTGAAATTGTCCTGTAATGAACAGCATGCCATTATTGTATTTGTGTGGGCAAAAAAATAAATGCAAATCAGATTCACTATGAGATGCATCCAGTATATGGCAACAAGTGCTTTAGAAGCAAACAGTTCACATTTGGTGTTAAGAGAATGCTAGGTGGGCAGTGTCATGTACCCATCTTCAAGCATACAATGCATATGGCTGTTTAAGAAAAAAAACAATTTATCACTCCAAAACTGAACACTATAAAATAAAATATACTGGTGTATGAAATAGGATATTTCCTGAGCAGATTTATGTAAATTTTCTAAAGCTACAAAGCACACATAATCAATGCCGATTAGCTGTTACCAACTAAAGCATTCTGATTAAAGCGCATACAGGGCGACGTAACTGAACCGAACTGACATGGTTTAGTCTTTGATGAACTGACCAATGGGTGAGCAGGGTAAGCCCATTGGTCATTGGTTGACACGCATGTGCATGTAGTCACATAGTCATCAATGCTGTAATGCATTACTGCTTGCCCATAGATCAGTTCGTCAAAAACCAAACCATGTCAGTTCAGTTCAGTTACATCACTCCGTTCACGCCCTAACATGTACAGGGTGCGGCAAAAAAGTAGCCTTCTAAAGTTTTTTTGCGGTTTTTTAAGCAGCCGTTTGGAATTTTTATTTAAAATTTTACATGTTTATTGACTGAAACGTTTTACATTTAACTGCAAAGTGAAATATAATTCTGTTAAAAAACGAGGAAGTCATAGACTGTTTAACATAACTGACTACCGATTTTTCAGCATTAAAAAATGTTCAAGCTAAACATGCTATTTAATATTCAAAAACTGGTTACCACATTACTGCCGACGACGTTACAGTGACGTTTTGATAAACAGTAATTTATTTTGTTTATAAATTATTACTAAATTATTGTTCTTTTAAAGCAATCGCTGACTGCCCACCGGATTCATCTACCAGCCATGGATTGCGGGCCAACTGTCCAGATTTTACCACAAAAGACTAGTGGCCTCCAAATTCACTGAATATGAACCCAATTGACTATCAATGCAAGGTGCAATGTTGGAGGCTTATCGCAAGCTGAAAAAAATCGCCTAACACAAAGAAGCGCTTCAAGTTATCTGGGCCAATTTGCCATAAGAACCGATCGACAAGGCTGTGAAAAACTTATCAAATGAAACAACTGAAAACTTGTGTTGAAGCTTGGAGCATTGGACACTTTGAACATTCACAGTGACAATGGAATTCTGGCATCTGATCATTAGTTAACTGTGTTGTTTCAACGATGTTACTGAATTGGTGTTGTAGCTTGAACATTTTTTAATGTCGAAAAATCAGTAGGCAGTCATAACTTTGTCATTTTTCAATAGAATCACATTTTACTTGGCAGTCAGTGTAGAACATTTCAGAAAATCAATCTATAAAATTTCAGATTAAAATGCCGAACCGTTGCTGAGAAAACAGCAAAAAACTTTAAGAAGCTACTTTATTTTGCCGCACCCTGTAGACAAGAAAAGAAGAAGCAAGAAGCTGAGCTCACAGAACTTATCAATTCTCTGACAGCAGCAAGCTCAGCAGTGACGGGTCTATACAGTGCTTTCCGCTTGTTGTAGATACCCAGAGCATCCGCTGGTGCCTCGGCACATGACCCGAGCACTTCGACCGGGAAGCGTGGCGCTTTCGCATCATCCGACCCTACAGACATCAGCTTATAACTCAGCAACAGTCCACAAAACTGCGCTCTACAGCAAAATTCACCATGTTAATGATGCATTTTTGACTGCTCGGTCTTCAAAAACCTGAAAAAACCTTGCAACTTGAACTGTATACACTACATAACTTGAACAACTTCTGAGGAACTAGTTGTGCTCTAAATCACCTGAAACATGAAGGATTGAAAGTTACTAGTGTGTCAAATTAGCATGTTAACTCAACATCTCGAGAGTAGTAGCACTAAAAGTTAGTAAACTTCCTACTTTCTTGTAACTGTGTCATCCATATTTATGTTCTTTATGAGCTCAGCAGTGAATAGCGATAACTCAATAAAGTATATGATTACAATATACCGACCAACGTGGTACTTTAAAGGCTGTCAGCAAACGACGATTACACGTAGATTAATTTTTTCAAACGTAAAGAAATTGTTAGGCTAAGAATCAGCCTAGCAATCAAAGCATACATACCCGGGTGTGTGCTTTCAACTGTAGTTTCACTGACTGCTGTTGACAGCATATCAGTGCCGCTGTCCACATAGTATACATCACTGCTACCACTTGGCCTGCAACAAATGCAAGCATATGACATATGCAATACATATGACATGGAGCTCGGTGGCCGAGTGGTTAGAGTGTTGGACTCAGGTCAACTTCACCAGAGCGAGAGGTCCTGGGTTCGATTCCTGGACGGACCCCTCAAAAAATTGCCAGGCCTCAGGACAGTCACGTGGTCACGTGTCCAGCGGGTGGACCAGGAA
>Ga0209671_1008122_pt1 | contig 10971 bp, 4 predicted proteins | sample WorMetHERISLAND2_2_FD_187401 | JGI IMG/M metagenome (GOLD analysis project Ga0209671, IMG submission 187401) | Marine gutless worms symbiont microbial communities from Max Planck institute for Marine Microbiology, Germany - Olavius geniculatus... | ecosystem: Host-associated > Annelida >...
ATATATATATATATATATATATATATTGTCCTGCAACTGGTGACCTCAGCAGGTCAATTCGTAAGTACATATAGACCACCCACAGCGAGTTTACTACCACTACTACCACTGTAGTGGGGAAGGCGAAAGGGCAATGGCCCATCCTGAATTTTTGGCTGTCGGAAAATTTTCTTTTTGTCGCAAAAAATTTCGTCCAAAAATGCAAAATTTGTGACTGAAAACTTCAGTTTTTGAGACATTAAAGGGCAAAGTTAAAACTTTGAGCACCTATAATCTCCTATGTCGGAAAATTGCAGTGTTTGTCAAAAAATTATAACTTTCTGCCCCCAACGTTTCTAACCCACGACGTCATCGATTAATACACATACACATGCATAGGCCTACTGCGTTTAAAAAGTTCTCATTTATACCCCGTTTACACGATCGAGCAAACATCGACCAAACATCGAGCAGGCCTGATGGAACCCTGCCCCTGGTTCAAATGTAGGTCTAAACTTAGCCCACAGCTGATCACGTGTTATATAGGCCTTCCAATTACAACCCGTCCGCCCTCCTAATTAGCATGCTAACTACCATAGCTCGTCGAGGTAGCTCGATGTTTGCTCGATCGTGTAAACGGAGTATTAGAGAATGCTTACCTGTAACTTCGATATGCTGACAGGTGTTCGTAATTTTTCAGATATAGGGGCCCATGCTATACTGGATTTCCAACAAGGATGCATAGAGTTAGCCCAGTCTTTTGACTGTATCTGCGCTACGGTACCTTATTTGGTAAATTATGACGCTCTTGTTGCAAATTTTCTGCAGTATTATGTCTGCTGAGAACTCGGCGCGATTTCGGACAACTTTTGATAGCGAATGTATCCAGAATGAACTAAGATATCGACAACCGGGAAAAGGCGTTCAACTGAAAAAATGGCGAAATTGGCCAAATAACAAAAAAAGTTTAGAGCCATAACGCTTACTTAGAGGTTGCCACGTGTCGAAGTTGTAGGTGAGGCGAGCACAACGTAAACAAAAAAAGCCTAGCTGTCGATAGAGTAAACGCGCTACAGCTTATATTGCAGTACTGATCTTCAAGGGTATCCAAGGTCAATGATTTTTTTATCTTATCTGACCTTTCAATCAACCCCGAATTTGCAAATATTATTTTTTTACACTAAATTGCTGAAATTTTGCATGCCTGTGGTTTAAAACGCAGAGCTAATTATTCGCGTAAAAATTTACTCTTATGACCTACCGTTTAGCCACAGTACATGCGTTACAGACGACGACAGACAAACGACAAATCGTGCCACATACGCCCACAGCATAGCTGTAGTGACGGTCGGCGCGTTAAAAAACTAGCGAGACACACCATTACCGGTATTACAGGTGTGTTAATGGCATCGTTACAGCTTAGATCTCGCGGTCTCACCCGAGGCATCCATAAATACCTGGCTCTACTTAGTTCACTAGACGCTCATTAACTTACGCTCCTAATGAACCGTTCGTTTTGATCGAGGCATCAAATACTTAAAGTGTTCGTTCTCCCCTCTCATTGTCAATCCTTATCATTAAACCATATTCCAGTGCCTGCCTACCCTGTTGAAAAACATGCGACTATGCAGTAAATTGTTTGTAAAATAAATGGCACCAAAACGCACTATGGCCGGACTTTTATGGTTATGCGTAGCAAAAAAAAACTAATAGAACAGTTATCTACGACACACGAGATTATTTTACGAGTATATGTAGTGACGTAAGGTAACGAAAGTTATAGAAAATATCTGTGAAGTCAGTGACGAAAAGCTTGCCGGCAAGACGAGAGTGTCGTGTGTGCGACAAGCAATATATTCGTCAGTCATCAACATGCATCAGACAATCTGTCACCACACTTGTGAAGCGTTACTTATGCTGTGGCGTTAGTTGACTGCCGACTGTCAGGACAGGAGTAGGTTATAGACAAGCAAAGTGAAGTCGTGTGTCCATCATTGAGTCTCGAGACATCCCATGATAAACCCTTTACGTCAAAAAACCCTTGTGACCGAACCCCCTCTAGTAATAATACGTGTTCCACTGACATGAAGAATTTTATTCGTGGGGGTTTTGCCTGTGCTTGGATCGCGTCGAGTCGTTGGCTGGCGTCTGGAAAACCAATAGGTTCGACAGATGAAGGAGCCATGACCTGACGGTCACCGCATCTGTTGTCGCACGGTAGTCAAACAACGTCGAAACACGATAACCGTAAAATGTAAAGTTCTTCCCTAGTCATAAAGCTCATAAAGCTCACAGAACGGCGCTCATCTCCGTTTCCCTAAACCAGACAACGGATACGATAAGGCTATAGTGCATCGCGGAGTGTGTCTGCATGTTTACGTCCGAACTTTCACTGGTACTCAATGCGCAGAGAATGCCTTTGAAAATGACAAGACCAATATCAAATACGACGACCACACTGGCGTATTTAGAACTTAAGGAAAAAGATCAGGGGGTTTGGGAAATAAAATTCTCATGATTCCTTTTTAGCCGGCCGTACTTAAGTAACGGTCGAGCTAATGGTATGGTTGTCGTCTGTCGTCTGTTCGTCCCTCCGTCCGTCATGGATGTATTGTGGCTAAACGGTGAGAGATAGGGCCTAGGTTGCTGTTGATCACTAATAGGAAGACGCATATTGGCTTTCACTTTTCAAATGACATGAAAATCATTGACCTTGGATGACCTTGAAAAGTCATAACGCACTATGGTATGCCAATCGTGCAGTATTGTGCTAAACGGTAAGTCGTAGAAGGTCGGATAGGGTGCTGGCAACTTCCTATCGGCTGTCAATAGTAACCATGTCTCTATCTGCAACAATTTGGCTGCAATTTTCAATGGAATGTTTCAAGCTATAAGTGACGGTGGGCTATCCTAGCAACAGCTGGGCTTCTTCTTGCTGTTAACTGAGACTGATACATAAATACTGATGTTTCGGGAAGCAAAGCTGTGCAAATTTTCAGCGACGAGGGCCGGGGGCCACGACAAACCGGCCCCCTAAATACGCCATGAATGAGCAGACGGCCTGGTCACCAACAATGACAGCAAAGCCCGGTTGGTTGCTTACAAGTGTCCTTTCTGATTTCTTTTACTAGGCCTATATATTGTAGCACATTAACTCGTTACATGTCCGCATGGAAACATCTAACGACGACTATACGCCCCGTCTCCTGTACAATGTAGGGTTTATGGGCCACAAAATGGTTTAATTTAAACGCTAGCGGCAATACAAGATAAGACAGTGGGAATGTTACATTGACGGGAACAGCAGCGACAAAAACACGTCAAAAACTCATTTACTCTTCTCGTTTACTTACTCCTTGGAACAACGGTGCTTCCATGCCATTAAGTCCACTGTATCGTCTGGCGACGTTCTAGATATTATTCAGTTGTAAAATAAATATCTATTCATAAACGTCTATATTTTTTATAATACAAAAATGCGTCTGGACGATCTTACAGACGCAACTTGACATCGCGTCTGCAATTAGAATTTTTAGAAACACTCGCTGCAATAGACGACGCAGCGACGCGTGACCCCAAAATCTTAACCAAACCGACGCGCAATTTAACCGAAATCCTACAGATCCAATGCACAAAGACGTAAAAAGATAAAAGTTTCGACAAAATGCAAGCCGAGGATGCAGCAGACGTTTATGCGCAAGCAGACGCATAGGCCTAGACGAAAACACTTGAAGATGAAATCGTACGTCATTTTCAGAGCGACAGAGAAGGTCGTTAAGTTTCGTAACGACAACCGCGGGCTGTAAAGTGCAGGCGTGTTTCCCCACATGTCACTCATTATGAGCGAGTGTAGGCCCTATGATTGAAACGCTGGTCTTGCAAGAATCGACGTTGCTTCCTGTAACCTCTCGCAGGCACGGACGCCGTCTCAGGTTTGTGAAAGCTCGCTAGCATCTTATGTCGCACGTGGAACTAGTGATGGGTCGTCTGCGATTAAATATCAAGGACTCTGCTTCGATTCGAATATCACCGGCGCGAGCAGCACTACACTCATTGTAAGCGAACGAAACCACAACTACTAACTCCCTAAATGATCGTCGGTCCGCAAAGTCAAGTCAGAAACTTAATTATGAAAATGTCCTAACTATGATGACACTGTTTCTGACAATTTTTCTTCGACTTGTGTAAGTCACGATTGTATAACAACGCGTTGTCTGCTATTTGAATAAATGAGTGAATAGACTGTTGTCGCTATTTCAAATATGCACGATCTAATGATACTTCTTGGTTCAATCCAAGCTTTGCGTCTCGAGTAGACCCTATAGGTCACTACTAGTTACTTTATTGTGTAGGGCATAATCACCAGCTCAACCATTACTATAATTAATTTGATTTTAGTGAAGCAAATCGAATACAACCTAAACTTAGCCGAACTCTATTCTAGTCATAACGGTCGGCCGCCTACGGATCGATTTTACAACTTCTCTAATCGTGAGGTGGCAACAGCAGCAGCAGCAGCAGGAAGACGATTGCCAAAACATGCCAGCTGTTACGAGCGTCGTAAGGTGCCATCCGCAACCTTCATCACCAACAGACGCTATACCTCAAGCATCTCTGACTAGATGCACTGGTATACGGTGCTGTACAGTACAGGGCTGACCAAAGTAGTCTGCAATCTCGCTGCAGCTGACAGAATTCATCAGAGATGTGGTTTAGGTCTGGACATCTCGATCTCAAGTCCATCTCGAAATGTAGGCGCACCGGTCTCGGTTTGAAAGGTCTCGCGCACATTCCCGGAAATCGTTAACACAGCGTACCGAGCAGTCGAGTGTCATTCAGTTACTGCATATGCAGACTTAAATGCCGCGGGAAGTTTAGAAACCGTAAGCCACTTTCCAAACAGTACAAATGGCACGCAGATGCGCCACGCAGAATTATGCCTATATTTTCACACGAATCTCGACAACGATAATTAATGCATCTATGTCTCGATCGGCAGTTATCCAGTTTGTGAATATTTTTCACAGTTTTTGTCAGATATTCCTGTACGATCAATCAATCCTATCATAGGCCTATCACTCAACATTGATCAAGAATGACGAGCCTCTGATACATTGTCTGTCAGTCCGTCTATACCTGTCTGGCTGTCTGCTGCGGTAAATGCGGGCATTAATTACCTGTACAGCTTCAGCAGCCGTTGCTGCGCCCGCCCGCGCGCGTCAACTCCTATACTGAGTGATGACTTTGATGTCTGTCTGTTCAGTCAGGTATAGGCCTATCGCATACCTGATACGATGATGCTTCAGAGCCACCTGGCGGACAGTGTCGAGACTAATGGACGAGATCTTGAACCAAGGAGACCTTTATTCTATAGCACATTATCTAGTAGTCCCTGTCTTGTCTTTAATCTCTTTCAGGTTGTTTCATTTGGCCAGTGGCCATTAGGCCTAAGGCTTCATTCTCGGGAGAAACTCTTGTATTATATATTAATGAAACTCAGCAAATGGTATGTTCCTAGAAAAAAGTCGATCGTTTAGGGCGTTCTCGCGCTTTCTTGCTAGCAACAAGTCGCTTATTTCAGCAACACGTTGCACATGTGGACGGGTCCTTAGGCCTATGTAATATTTTATATTTGTCCCACACGCAAGGCACGTTGTGATTTCTTGTTGTCATACGAAATGCGGATTTTCTACTGCGCCGCAAGTCCACCGTCATACATCGCACAGTTCTGTACAATGTACATTAATTGAATGATCAACATAGTGATTGCAATCCCGAGATTGAATTTTCAATCCCGAGATCCGAGATTAAGAAATTTGTAATCCCGGGATCCCGTTTCGAGATTAGGCTCACAGATTGGTCGTCATTTTAATATTCTTAATTAACTTATTTCGTGCATATGATCGATATAGTAGGCTATAGGCCCATACAGAAGGTATATCCGAACTGTAGGGAGTGATAATGACTGTCGAAATCCGAATTACAGTGCACAGCAAAGAGTGTGACTATAGCGCACATAAATATTTTGTTCACCAGACGGCTAAAATTCTTATTTCTGTCATTTAACACGCGAAAAAGTACGATTTTAACTAATTTTGTAATCCCGTAATCCCGGGATTGGGACGCCGCCAATCCCGGGATTCGGGATTGGCGAAAACGGCCGGGATCCCGGGATTCGGGATCCCGGGATTGCAATCGCTAGTTCAACATTACAGCAAAAGTTGTTCAATTCCAAATATAATGTTTTGTTTTGTGGATGTTAATCTGCCTCACAGCGCAATTAGACGGATTATTTTTTTCTCGGTTTAGCGCCATGGCTGGTTTGCGACTTTTATGTTAGTAGACAGTTAACATATTATCTCTTGTATGTGACGTTAGTTTATGCGAATTGCTTGTTTATTTTACTGTCTTTTGTGTGTATGTTAGTCTGTCTGTCTGTCTGTTTGTTTGTCTACCTTTGTGATGAATAAATAAACTATTATTACGTCTACGCAGATTATTTTTAACATTTCAGCGCTCAAAATGTCTGCTATCAGCACAAACTCGAGCAGTGCACGAAACTTGCAAATCATCGCTACTATTTATATAAAATTACCTGTACCAGGTATTTCGTCATGTATTCGGTAGCATATTAATATAATGTAAGTAAAATCCAGAGGCCTATATATTACAGGGTTACTGTAGCGTAGCAGCGCACAAAGGAGCAGCATATAAGCTTATGCGCATACCTGGTTTTAACTTTTAAGCACTAGTTTCTGTCGAGTGATCCATCATCCAGTTATCTGTCAGCGTGGAGCACAACATGCAGACGACTAACGATAGCAGCCCAGTCTGCCGAGTGCTTTGCTGCGAGGAACAACCATGCACGGACTGCAGACACTGCAGCAGTGGGTCAACTCAGTTGGTCACCACCCACGCCGCTGGTCAGTCCACGGCCTAGTGCTGGGCAGTTGCTGTGAATCGATATATCGAATCGATTCCAGTCGCACGTGTGCTTCAAACATATTTAGTTCTTCGAAAAAGGCAACAGCGGTTGCCGAGACGTCAACAGCATTTTTTTAAAATTGTATTATCGACGAATCTACTTAACTTAATATGTTGCTGTTTTAACCTATGAGTCTATTCAAAAACATTATTTAGTTCTTGTTATTAGCGTTCGTACGTACGAAGCGTAAGTCAAAAAGAAAACAAAATAAAAAAATGGCAAAAATTAAATAAGTATAATAAAATTAAGTTAATAAATAAGATGAAATAGTAATAATAATAACTAAGGCGGTAAAACACTCGATCAAAACGCAAATTGAATACGCTAGTCCACGCACAAATGAGCAAAAAGTGCATAAAAGTTTTTAGATGGAAATAAATCTCAGACAAACACAGCAACCCATTCTTAACTACAGCCAGCCCTGGATAATTATTCCGTAACACTTCCTATGCTTACTAGTTGCACTGTAATGATGATTATGAATGATGATGATGACAATAAATGATGATATTAACTAAGCCTATAGAAGTGATCAGAGATCTGAACTCGTTGCTGACAATAGTTCTGAGAATGACCAACATAAATGACACGCCCGCTATCTTCTAAAAAGCAAAGATTTAAACTCCACACGAATCCAGATCGCCAATAAATTCTCACCACTTCTTTTGTCGACCATGCTCAAGTCATCTACAGAATTTTATCAACATTTATTCATAATTTTTACATCTTGTTCTTGCTCGTCCAGTTTCTCTCATAGTTAAGTTTATGAATTTTTAATTTTAGTTGTTAATTTTCAGTTCAGTTTTGTTCGACAAACCATAGGTTTACTTTGGTTAATTTCCCCACGTATCGCATCGTATCGTGTCCAATAGTATCGAATTGGTATCGAATAAGGGCATTGCACATCTCCGTTATGGCCGTCGATAACTCCCGCGGCTAGGGGCCAGGAAAACGTTACCTGGTGATAATGCGAGGCATGGCGGCGGATTTTCACCAAGAAGTGCTTCAGAAACTTACTGATAACTTAACTATGATGTACAGAATGGAACGATTTGGTATCACCCAGAAAAAAAAACAGATCACTAATAACGGGCCGGAATATGCCTACAGATATACATCGTTCAATAACTGCTAAAGCAGTTCGTGTTGCTATTTATAGCAGTGATGCTGGACACTTAACTCACATTATCGCGTAGGCACCAAACCAGACAAAAATGACCACAGAGTTACTCCGAGGGTTAATGAACTTACGAATACTTCATAGATGCTGCTACGTTCAAAGTCGACTGCAAATGGCGTTCTGCTAATCCCCTAACTCCATCGCGCTATCCATAACTCCTGCAACGTTCGACCACCACCAGCGTGGGAAAGGGAGAGGGATTAGGAAGGTCGGGGAGTAGGGAAATAGAATAGACAGGGACCAGGAAGCTGAAGCAGTTCAAAGGTCAAAGGTCATGGAAGGTGTTCTGTAAGAAGACGATACGATCAGCGCGTACGCTGAAACCACAGATAATTGAGCGGCGCTGTCGGCAGCTAAACTAAATCACATTGCAGGGCCTACGCGGAGAATTTTTAGGCGAAATCTCAGCGGCTCTTGCTCTATACACATTTCTATGTAGCGTGGTCTGTCTGTCTGTCGTCTGTCAGTCACATTCGTGTTATCTGCTTAAGTATTTCGGCACGTGTTGAGTCCAATGACACAGTTAGATGGACCTCTGATCCACCAAAAGCATGAGATATTTGGGGGTCGTGAATCCCCAGGCAAAACATGCACGCAACTGCAAATCTTGGCCAAACAGTCATTTCTTGCGTACCGGCCTATCTGGCTGGGGTTACGGCGGGGCGCGCTCACCTGTGTCGGGTGGTAGGTAACACTGTGTGATCCCATATGGCAGGTGACGCTTCGTAGCTCCGAGATAGGTTTCCTATAAAGAGCTACATGTATACATCACCTTAACCTTTCACAATTAACTTTAATTTTCTCAGTTCAGTGCTGTAATATCTGGCGAATACAAACAAGCGATTTCAGTGTTTGTTCCTTGTTCATTTCACTGTAGCGCATCCATACATTATTCGGCTTTTCGACGATTGTTATTTTCTGTCTCTGGTCTTAACCTCGTAGAGGCGAAAATAGTAGCCGGCTATTCGGCAATCAGAATATCATGCATCTATTGCGTACTAATCTTGCAGCTGCAGCAGCTATTGGGTGAATGCAGCATTTCGTTGATCGATAATCAATATCGCGAGTGCTTTAATGATTGGAACTTGGAAGCTGACGTGATCAATCCTTCTCAATCATTAGCAGCATTCGATCGATCAGTGTTTTAAAAACAGCTGTTAACGATGGAAATCTGATTTTTTTTACTTTCTATCAAATGACCTACATTTCATAATAAGCCCGCATGCCGCCAAGCAGACCTGAATCTTCAGGGTGGGCCAAAAAAACTGGCACCATTTTTGTATGCCTTATAACTTCACCAAATATTAACCAATTTTTAAACTTTTTCTCACTGTTAGTATCAGCAAAAAAATTGTAATAATACTGTTACTACATGTCCCACCACACCTCAAAAAGTGTGTCGCTACACTACCGTGTGAAATGTCAGTGTCTTGAAAGCAACGATTGAAAAAAGATGCCTTCCGAAACAACACTTTTTAAGAAATTAAAAACAAAAAACAATGTGTTTTAAGTTTGATATCTTAATTATTGTCTAAAGTATCTGTCACATCCTGCAGTTTTTACATCAAATGTTCAATATGTCCGCCTTGCTGCTGGACGACGTGCTCAATCCGGCGACGCCACTGACCATTGGCACGATCAGCGCAACGCTGCGACGACAGTTTGCCCACTCCCAGGGCCTAGTCACAAAATTCTTTATGTTTTTTTTATAAAGAATTAAACTTTTCAAAAATACTGACCGAATGCCAATGACGCCAGCAATGATTTCACTGGGCACATGCAAAATAAATGTAGGCTATACCTACAAGCAAGCAAAATGTTTTAGAACACAGGTCTTGGCCTTGAAAGCAAAACTTCATGTCGTGGTAATTTTATAAGACACAAGGTAATGTGGCGACACACTTGAGTTGTGGTGGGATCTATACTGATAGTGTTATTATGAATTTTCTCCTGATTCTAAACCCGAAACAATTTTGAAAATCGGTGAATATTTGTCGAAGTTATAAGGTGTACAAAAATGGTGCCAGTTTTTTCGCCCACCCTGTACATTGTGCCCAGAAAATTCGTGTCAAGCCTACACTATGCCTATTTAGTATAGATGGAAAAAAAACCCTAGGGTTCGGTTCTGTTCGAGTTTTACCAAACACAAGGGTTCGATTTGGTTCGCGTTCTTTGCAGTTACAAAAAGTAAGAGTTCGGTTCTAGTTCGGTTTTAATATGTTGTGTTTTCAGTTCGGTTCGGTTCTATGTGAGTTCTAAAAACGTACATCACATTTCTAAAAAAAAACCTGCTGCTTAACCATCGAGTATGCCAAAGTATAATAAGCAATGAACAATCAACACACAACTATATTTGAAAGCCTGTTCTAAATAAATCACTCACAAGTTGCAAGATGTGTCTAAAATCCATCTAGTAGCGGTCAGAAATGTGACTGTGATATTGTGATGTGACTTAACGCCTATATCGGCACATTCACAATGCGTTCATGTCAGTGGGACAAGTACCCGATATGTGGCGGCGTGCTATTGTGACACCGGTTTATAAGAGTGGTGCTGCTTATGATGTCTCTAATTACCGCCCAATCTCACTTACATGTGTGTTTTGTAAAGTTATGGAGCGTGTAATTGTGAGTGAAATGTCTGATTATTTGCGGCAAAAAGGTTTGATTAATAAGCATCAGCATGGCTTTTTGTCCCGACGATCTACAACTACTAACCTATTGGAAACCTTTGATGATTGGTCACTAGCTATTAATGACAGAGCCTCTGTAATTACTGCATACATTGACTTCAGTAAAGCATTTGATGTTGTGAGTCACAACAAACT
>Ga0209671_1008123_pt1 | contig 10970 bp, 7 predicted proteins | sample WorMetHERISLAND2_2_FD_187401 | JGI IMG/M metagenome (GOLD analysis project Ga0209671, IMG submission 187401) | Marine gutless worms symbiont microbial communities from Max Planck institute for Marine Microbiology, Germany - Olavius geniculatus... | ecosystem: Host-associated > Annelida >...
ATATTTATGTAGCATTTTAAAGTACGTTCTAGTTAGGACGTTTTGACATAGGCAACTGTACAAAATTAATAGACCTCAATATTGTTCATTCTGCCATCTGTATGCTGTATGCTGTATGTATACGAGGTCTAACTGTGCTGAAATGAACTCAGTCGTCAGTTAGGATAGATGTCAACAAGGCCACAAAAGTACAAGGCTAAAGCCAAGGCGAAAATCAATGCATACAATAATGTTTAAACTATACTCTATTTTTAAACCCTTCTGGTTACTTATTTCATTTTTTTCATTCTTACTTTTGTTGTAATGAACACGAATTTGTTTGCATCAATACAAGTCGCACTTCATAATTTCGTAATCAACCATTGATCATCATTTGAGTGAATTATAAAAAAAGAAAAAAGGGGTTCTTTTTATGGAACACCGTGTATACGCAGCATGCCCAGACAATAGGCCTGTGACACAGCCGGTATTCTGCAGTCATGATGCCAAGAACAGCTACTGCAATACAACTATACACTGTACTGTTTAATGAGTTTTATTTTCTGCCTAACGACCACAATTCAATACACATACGAGTATCGCTGCCTTAATAAAGCAATTTTACTGTGACAATATTATCAGTGAGTAGCTACTACCAAATAAATATAAAGCTTAGACACGGTGACGTTTTACCATTTAAGGCCATTTGAAGGCAAGGCTACGTTAAGGCTAACATCTTCTAAGGACGTATTCCGTAGAAAACACAATCATTTGGAAAAAATATTGTACTTTTTTACAACGCTGATGCAACCAGTAAAGATAATGTGGGGTAAGTTGTGGCCATTGAGTTCACACCACGCAACATGTTATTATTATTATCTTTAAGTTTCGGTAAACTATAATTTTAAAATATTGTTATAACGTTTTTAAACAGAAAATACTACGGTGTGTAAAATATTAGTATTAGTATTACTACGTTTACAGTACACTACAGCCTGATACATGTGTTGTTACACTGTGCAGACCAGGTGTACCGATTTCCAGTGACGTTTCGCATGGCACGCAACTACCCAGTCGATCTGTACTTTCTAATGGATGTGTCACGGACCATGCGAAGTTACAAAGACAATCTAGTTGCGCTATCCGACCGTCTTGGTTCGTTTTTATGGTTCCATTTTTTTCGCGATAACAACTTTTCTGTTTAGCCCTTATCTGCAGATGCATATTCCACTCATAATATTGGTAAGACGATTAGAGGTAAATGACTGTGTTCTTAGTTTTTAAAAACCTTAACGAAAAAACGCGCATAAGTAAATTTTGTAAGGGCTAGTAGTAGTTGCTATTATTATTCAGTATTGTTAGTTATTTAATTTAATTTTTTTATACTTCAAAACAATCGAGAAAACTGGAAGATGAACAAGCCTAATGTTACCCGGTACGCTTACTACGAGGAAAACTGTAGGGCCTACGTTTCTTGTATAATTTTTTTTACTTATCTGACTGTTTACAAGGCCGAAACAATTTCGTAAAAACACAAGTATTAGGCTGTATTGGTTTGTGGGTTGTTGCTAGCTTCATGAGTTCAATTAAGCAGTGCAACTGGATGTGGACTGGACTGGTTTCAGCGGAAGAACTGCGCAAACTAACGAAAAATTACCGACTCGGCTTGGGGACGTTTGTCGATAAAACTACGATGCCGTACGTCAGCTTAGAAGAGTAAGTGTCGCCTTTAAGGCGTGTACACAAAGCGACGTTTCAGTTTATTTTAGACACGTTGTTGATCGAGGTTTTTTCTTTCTTTTTGTTTTCTTGTTTTTTATGTTAACACGCCGGTGTTGTATTTTCTGTTTTCTGCCACTGGCGTTTTTTGTTGTTAAGAAATAAAAGATTACTTACTTACAATTTATGTTTCTTTGTAAAGGCCAGCATGGGAAATTTTCCGCGAAAAGTTGCGGAAAACCATGGGAAATACCGCGGGTGCGAAGATAAAATTAGTGACAATTCCGCGGGACGAAAATTTAATTACGGAAAATCCCTACAGTAAAAATGAACCCTGGAGAAACGCCGCACATGCACAGCTTTCAGGCGACTCAGTTGACAGTTTGCTGTTTCTTTATAGTCTATTTGATGACACGTTCTAGACTTAAAGTTTTAATTTCAGACAGGATAGGCCTACTATTGCATTTGTTTGTTTGCATGTTTGCTGATTTATTTAGTAGTTTTAGTACCATATGTATTACGTTATTGTGAGCACGAGTCTAGTGAGCTCGAGGCTGAATCATGCAACGTAAGGACTCAAGTCCGACTGGAGTCTATTGTCGGACTGCGGTCCTAAATCACTGATAATTATTATAACTACATTGTGTACTACAGAGTGAGCGTGTGGTGCTCCGATTGTGCGGCTCCGTACGGCTTCAGAAATCATCTTCGTCTCATCAGCAACGTCAGCGAGTTCAGAGTAAGAACATCTTTCTCACGTCTGTCGTACTCTTTGTCTTTTTTGACGCGTTACGGTTATGTCGTTTGTTTGTCTGTCTGTCTATCACGCATGTATTGTGGTTAAACGGTACAAGATAGGGTGTAGTTTGCTATTGAATACTAATAAGAAGTGACATATTGCTTTTCAAATAACATGAAAATCATTGACTTTGGATGACCTTGAAGGTCAGTAAGCGCTATTGTGGCTAAACGGTGCGAGATAGGGCCAAGGTTGATCACTAATAGGAAATCGCATACGCCATTTCAGATGAGATCAAGATCATCGACTTTGGATGACTTTCAAGGTCAGTACTGCAAAAAAATGTATAAGCAGTAGCGCGTTTTCCCTAGCAACAGCTGGGTTTTTTGTTACTTTCAGTCACGTCACTGTGAGCTATCGATTATATCTGTAGTCTTTATCAGACCCAAATTGTCGTTAGTTTGTCATTGTTATGTTTCGCAAAATTAAGGTTTGCTTTTTTGTCAGCCTCAGCTAATGGTCAATTACATACTTGTAATTAGAGTTAAAGTTAGTTTAATCTAGCACTTAGGCTACAAAAACCAAAACTAAAACAGGCGTGATATCAAAAAAAGAGCAAACATATTTTGTGCCGTCTCTTCTTTTTTAATAGCTGCAACCGGAAACACGAGTTTTGGGCCTAAGTAAATTTTCTAAAAATGCCCAACGTATCTATTAAAAGAAAAAAATGAAAAGCCAGTCATGAAACTGAATACATGCGACTCTGTTTTTTAAATGGCATTAAGTGTTTTGTATTGTAGTGTCTAATACTCCAAGCTGGTATCTGTGTCGAGTGTAGCGAATCGTAAACGAGACGGAAATGTCTGGAAACCTGGATGCTCCGGAGGGAGGCTTCGATGCCATCATGCAAGTTGTCGCATGCAAAGTACGTTCACTGCTCTTGCGATTTTTGTACAATAAACAGTGTTGTCATAGACATTGTCACAGACATTGGCCGAATTAAGAATAATTAGGCTACCGACACATTTCGCAAAAATATTGTCTAACTTATGACATCTATACTACGTCGTATCTCGTGAAATTGTCTGCTATTGGATGAGATCACAAGGTAGCGTAGCGTCTTAGCGACACGTTATAGATGCAGTGGATTGCTAAAGCGTAAATATTATACTGCCGACTGTAACCGTCAGAGTATTTCGAAGATTAAACAACATCTGATATAGTTTTAAAGTTGCGAAATTTACTGGCTTTTAATCCTACGGTGGTTTGTTTTCACTGCGTGTGATTTATGAACAGAAGAAGATCGGCTGGCGCAGTCAATCTCGCAAGCTGGTTGTCATGTCAACGGACGCCACTTTCCATTACGCCGGCGACGGCAAGGTAAGTGTGGACGAAAACGACAGATAAATTACTTTAATAATACGAAAAACTGAGTTCGTATATATCCAGTGTAGTAATATTATACGTGTAGTAAGAGAAAAAATATTGTCTTTTTACACAAATAAATAAAATAAAAAATGCATACTAATTAGTAGTACAGCTGTTGAACTAGTGAAGCATGCTGCTTTAAACTTACTCAAAATTGTTTTGAATTCGCTACTGATCTATCAATAGTAATATAATTGAATTGAATTTTATGTTTACGTTTTAGTGCTTTGATTTTACTGTTGGTGTTGTAGGAAAGGCCATTTGGCCTGCAGGTCAAAAAGTTTGACTATAACAGTTTTTAAAATTTTAGGCCTATTTTCGGGCAAACTGTCACACTAACCCTGGAGTAACTGCAGGAAAATAAAATGTTAGAATAACTTTTCATATTGTTTCTCTTTTTACTGTTCTTACAGTACAGAAAGTAGTAGGCTTACTGTAACGATGTTGGTTGGTGGCGTGCTGTAGTGGTAACGCGTTTGATTCAATCAACGAAGTTACTGTACGCCGGGCCCGTCCGTCCTGTTGTCTAGAATGTATGTGACGGACTGTTTATTTGGTCCGGACAGTACAAGGTCAAATAACAGACATAGGTCAAGGTCAGGCCATCTAACTGAACAGTGGCCCATATGTCTGAGTAAACGGAACCGAAAGTGGCTGGAAACCAAAACTAGGTCAGTAGACCAATCGGGTGTCAAAAATTGTCAGTTTATTTCAGTTTCCGTTTTCGGTTTTTTCGTTTTCGTTTTATTATCGTTTTAAACTTATTTGTTACCGTTTCGTTTCCGTTTTTACTGACATTTTCGTTTCCGTTTTCGCTTTCGTTAACGGAATCTGTTTAAATTCGTTTTTGTGCCTTTCCGTTTTAGTTAACTTAAATTACACTGCGTGACAGAGGACTATTGAACTATGCATGCCAGATTTAGACAGATAGTTTGTACACAATGGGCCGGTTGACCCCGACAACAATAGGCCTATTGTTGTCCCGACCAACGCCCACTATACATCTACTACTGTGTGATCCCATACGGCAGATGACGCTCCGTAGCTCTGAAGTGGGAGTCCCATTAAGAGCTATATCACCACCTTTAACCTTTTTAACTTTTTACATTTTGTAGCTGGGAGGCATAGTTGAACCGAACGATGGCAAATGTCACATGGACGACAGCGGAGAATACACTGAATCAATTAAGCAGGTAAATTAATATTACTGCTTTGTCATTTTTACTGAGCTTATTAAAAAACTTGTCGAGTTTTAGTCGATAATTGAGATAAGTTCAGAGATGGAGAGTTACCGCTAGATGTGTAGAGATTATTCCTATTACTACTGGAAATGTCTTATTGTAAAATAAACAGTTTGGTTAATTGTAATTTCCAATCGCATTAAGTATGATGTACGACAAATATGTAGTTTTATGGCTGCAAACAACTAAACTGTTTTACGCAAATTAGGCTAATTTGTTCTCCTGTGACGCGGCTTACTGATTTCATGGTGGCATTTAACAGTGCAGCCCGAAAGTAAACCTATATTGTGGTAGGACTATCCGTCGGTGAGTCAGTTGTCTGAGAAAGTGGCTGAGAAGAAAGTGCATGTCGTCTTCGCCGTGCCTCAGCGACAGGTAGACATTTACCACACGCTGGCGTCCTTCATAGAAGGCAGTAGAGTCGGAGTGTTGACAAACACGTCCGGTAACGTCGTCGACCTCATCCGTAGCAACTATGAGGTTTGATGTGATTACAACTTCCACTGGTATCTTAATCTGACATGTTTTAATCATTTCATCGTTATTCGTACGTGTAAGTAAAAAGTAAGTAAATCGTAAATTAATATAGTGCATAACGTTGTAAAAAAATCTCACATGCGTAGGACTAACGACAAACACCAAAATAATTTGGCGAATGGCGGAATCGCGGTTCGTTTGTATTCGCGAGCTAAAAGCTGCAATTGCAATTGTACCTTGTTTTGGCTGTAGGCTCGACCCCCAAATTATTCCTTTTTCTGTGGGATCACGGACCCCATCTGACACAGAGCGTTATTGGATCCCACATGTCGACCTGCCAAATGACGTTTAAATCCACCGAACGGTTTAAGCAAAAAACACTCACTGGGTTAGAACGTGAGAAACAGACAAACGACAACAGACAGACAGACCACACTTCGGAAACATGTGTCGCAGTGGGCAAAATCGCTTGCGCTGCAAGAGCGATTCTACCTAAAACTGAACAAGATTGTTCAAATAAACTGTTTCAATCTGTCAAAATCACACGGCGTTTAAAGTGGTTCGCGAAGCGCGCTGGTAAAAGTTAAAACAGTAAAAGCGATATTAAAGATCTTAAACCTTGGCTGCCGAGAATAGTTTCGCCATCTAATGCAGCCGCCCTTTTCTAGCCTAATGTCTGTTGTTGTCCTTCTCCAAAAAAACAAAAGAAAGTTTCGCATAAGGATCCGGAATCCGGAGGAGAATCCGGATCTCCGCCTTTTTCACCATCCTGAGCGCCGCAAAATTTCATCGAAATCCGTTCGTAATTTTCACAAACCTTCAGCATATAGGTTGACGCTGTGGTGTTGGATTCTCAAGATTTTGTCGAAATGCTACTGCCGAAGTTGAACTGTTTTGTTTCAGCGAATCAGCAGCAGCATTGAGATGAAGAGCAAGCATAGCGGCGAGCTTATCGTCTCTTTGTACTCCAAGTGCCTTGAGTAAGTACTGTGCTTAAACGGTTAGAACGTTGTACTTTCGATCGAGAAGCCGTGGGTCCGACGCCCGGCGAAGTTGCTATCATGTGTCTACTACTTGGATGTGTGTTTGTCTTTAGGCAGGTAACCCATTTTGGTATAATAACCAACCACCGATGTCAACACAGCCTTTCATATCTCCGGAGAAAATCGAGTACCGGCCTTTGCATAGATGCAAGGGGAGGGGTTAAGGCAAAGCGCGTTTATCTGTGTCGAGTAGCAGGTGTGATCCGGTATGTCAGCTGACGCTCCGTAGCTTTGAGAAGATGCGTTTTCATGAAAAGAAGAGCTATACACAACTTTGAATCTTTTAGATTACTCTTGTGCGAGTTGAACCTACCAAATTTACACTAATTTTAAGATAAATTGAACAGGGGGCGAAAATAGTAAGACGTTTTTTGGCAACTGCAGGTAGAACACTGATCCGATTATCCTGAAAAAAATTTGTAAGGCGTCACAGTGCAATCTTAGGCCATGTGAATACACTTAAATCTCTACCGAAATTTGTAAGTGCATTTCGGCATTTTTCATTATTTAAGGGTTAAATATGCGTACTTGTTTTCTAGTTTTCGCCTAGATTACCACCAATAGATCGCAACATAAAGAACATCTTAACTACTGCACTGTTTGCTGGGCATTTAAACGCAGCAATTAAGTAAGTAAATAAATGAAAAAATAGGTAAATACATAAGTAACTAATTGGGATAATTCGTTTGTCGCGTGTGTTTTCGTGTGCAGTGGTGCGATGAAGAACGTCGCTAAATGTGATGGCCTGCACATCGGACAAAATGTAAGCATGTGTTGACCACCTGCCACTGAGCAGCGGCGTCTTGGGTTTGAAGAGTTGAGGTGGAGACAGGAATTTACAATTTTCTGACAGACAAGTGCAAATCTGCGTTGGAAGAAATTATGGTGGCGCAAAATTGCAACTTTGCTTTTAATTGTTTTTTCAAAGTGGAATTTTATTTCTCACATTTTGTACTTTAAAAATGAAATTTTCTCACAAAAAAACGTTTTCTGACAGGCTACGATTTAAGGGGGTAGGGGAGGCAGTTGTCGCGACGCCAATGCTACAACAGCATTTCTAGTTTATACGAGTGGCCGTCTTTTTCTATGTGGCCATTTAAGTCATAACAAAAGACAACGCGGCAATTTGGTAGCTATAAATTTTTCGTGAATGAGAGTAGATTTCTGTATCGGTAATATTACACAGTTTATGCAGAATTTCACAACCTAGAGTCGAAGTGTTTTTTGTTTGTCTGATTAATCTGATGTAATATTTTTCGACTCCGAATTCGTAATAGTCTTGCTCTTTGACAGCTGTTATTGTTTATCAGTTTGCGTTGTACACATTTAAGATACGTATGTTTATGAAAATAACTTTGACGAAAAACATAGTCGTATGCAGCATTTGTGAATACTGCACAAAACGCGTGTGTCAAGGTGACTTTTGAAGTCCGGTTGGAAGTGAAGTCCTGTCCAACGGACCCCGAACAGTGGTCCAACACGATACAGATCCATCCTGTCGGCATTGAGGAAATGTTGACGGCTACCGTCTTCCTTGACTGTGACTGTCCGTGCGAGCTGCCGGAAAACACGGTCCGTATGCAGCCGTTTTGACTCTAACATTGCATTACTTTTAAGCCTTGTTACTGCTGTTGACAATTGAAACAGCTACGAGCTAACAATTGGCCTGCTTTGACATTGTTTGTTTCCATTTTGCTGCGATTAAGTAACAATAAAAAGAATGTTTTATTGCACAAGGTAAAGTGACAACACCAATTAGATGAGATTGACCATCGGTGTAGTATTAGTTGCGTATTAATTTATGCATATCGTCACCGATAAGTTCGTCTACTTGGGCAGCACTGTCGACTCCACTGGATACTCCAACACTGACATTTTTCGACGAATCGGCCTCGCATCATCGATGATGGGCCAGTTGGACCGAGTTTGGCGCCACAATCGGCTGAGCCTTGCTACTAAGCTGAGGATTTACACTAGACCTACATATGTGTTTTGGCAGTAGGCCTCCATGGTGCTGAAACCTGGACACTGTTGAAGGAAGACTCACGCAGGCTGCAGGCATTCCACATGACATGTCAAAGATGTATTCTTGGTGTTAGGTGGAATGACTTCGTCACCAACAGGGCTGTAGCTGACAGTACTCGTGAATCTGCCAAGCATACTCAGTGCCATAGCCGCTCGCCGTCAGTCCTTTTTCGGCCATATTCGCCGTTTGCCCGCCAACACACCAGCACATAAGGCCCTGAAGCTTGCAGTGGATTCCAGGTCCGGAGACATACCACACCACGACTGGAATCGCCCTGCTGGTAGACCACGGACTACATGGATGAGTCAGATTGTACGGGACACCGGACTCACTGCTGCCGACGCATGGGCTCTTGCCGACGACCGGTCAACGTGGAGGGCGCTATACGACCCACAGCCTGTTACGCGCAGCAGTGAGTGAGTGAGCGAGTCAGCAAAGCTTGCTATGCACATGCCCTGTTGTAGCTACTGCAGAGGTGTCTGTCCGTCTGTCCGTCTGTGTGTCCGTCACTGTCACTGCGCCGCACCGTTATACTGTAGTTTGTGTCGGTGTATTGTTTGTGCGAATAATTGCGATGGCTTTCTAGAAAGAACGCGTTGAACGATTGCAGGTGCGTTTGTGTGTTTCTGTTGCTACGTAGATTTTCTGAAAAATGCCAAACGTAACGTATAATAGCCGAATTCTTAAGAGTAGCATTATGACGAAACGCAATGCACGTAGCTGCCGGTGACGCATTGTTTTTTAAAGTCTCGGGTCCAACGTTGTGCGTGTTGCAGGAGCTTAACAGTCCGGCGTGCAGCGACAACGGAACGTACGAGTGCGGTGTGTGCGTTTGTAACGACGGTTACTATGGGGACCGTTGCCAATGCGACGAGACGAGCGTCGATGCCGAGACACATCATGCTGCCTGCCGCATGTACGACACACGTGTCTGTCTGTCTGTCTGTTTGTCTTTCTCTATCTCTTTCTCTTTCACTGGCTTTCGCTGTAAACTGATGTCTACCGGTCTCTTTTGTAAGAGAGCAGGGTAGTTGTAATATTTCGAAAAATAGCTGCGAATTTCCGACGGAGGAAATTATAGGTGCACGAAAGTTTAATTGTCTGTTCAATGCAATGCATTGCATTAGACAGAGTATAAAATCACCTGAGCGTCCGTGCGTCCGTCCGTCCTTGCGTCCAACGTTCGAGCCTTTGAGGCTTCATATCTCCATAACGGTGCAAGATAGACGCATGGTCACATTGGACCGTTTAAATAGTAAAGCGCTGGTGATGAACCGAATGGTCACGTGACTGACAACGTTAATTGTTTAGTTATAATAATGGCGATAGATGACAATAACATTGCTGCTGTACAACTTGAAATTTAACATTTTGATTTTCTTTCTACTAGTCTAAACAGAGTTGTGTGGCTGGCTGATCAGGGATAACGCTAGCGCACTGTGTGACGGTCACGGTCGCTGTGAGTGCGGGAGATGCGTCTGCGATGCCATCAGTCGAAAGAACCCACAGCTCAGATACTCCGGCGACTACTGCCAGTGCAACAACTACAACTGCGACTACCACGACGGCAAGATGTGCGGCGGTCGGTAAACCCATTCAGATAACAATTTCATCAGGCCCGTATTGCGTAAATTTTTGTTGTCTTTGCAGGTTTTACGGTTACACGTAAAAATCTTGCGCTTCCGCTTGCCGTCCGTCTCCAAACGAAATTTCCGCCTCTAAACTATAGTTGAACCCCTCAAAATACTGTTGCAGTTTTTTTTGTTTACGTTCAAAGTCTTACACAAACAAAACTGCAGTGTTAAATAGAGTAGCCAAAAATTTTACTTGAGTAGAAGTAGAAGTAGCCAAAAATAGAACTACTTAAGTAGAAGTAGAAATTTTTTTCTACTCAAGTAGAAAGTAGTCAATCTTTGAAAACTTAACAGTGTGTTTTAGTGTCAAATCAATAACCGGCATTTCTCTCTCTTCACGTCACCCTAACACATATTGCCTGTATCAGCTTAAGAACCTTCTAGGAGAGAAGTACATTATACAAATTACAAACAAAACTAAAACATATATCCAACGGTTTTTACTGCAGCTAAAATTTTAAAAAATAATACTGAAACTTAACTGACCTCAAGCTTAAAACCACTGAGTTAAACGTATGTTGACTGCTTTTTTTCTAGCTGTAAAATATATGCTAGATCCGGATGGATATCATCTGCCTTTAAAAATGTTCTCTTTATAATTGCATTTGTGTATCGAATTTTATAAATGTAATAAACGCTTCTACGTTTTTTCTTGGTATCTGTCCCATTGCTACGCTATATAGC
>Ga0209671_1008124_pt1 | contig 10970 bp, 5 predicted proteins | sample WorMetHERISLAND2_2_FD_187401 | JGI IMG/M metagenome (GOLD analysis project Ga0209671, IMG submission 187401) | Marine gutless worms symbiont microbial communities from Max Planck institute for Marine Microbiology, Germany - Olavius geniculatus... | ecosystem: Host-associated > Annelida >...
GTGACAGTGTCGTGGCATGGTCCTATGACTACCAGGAACATAAGTTCTACCATGTACCTAATAATGTGCCTACCCGATCTACCTCTAGCAATTTTCCAGTGCTAACAGCAAGATCGCCGATCTACCGCTAGAATTATTGTTTCGGGTCATATAATACTTACTGCTATCAAGTTCTAACCCTAAGCTTAACCATAATTCTAGCTTTGAACCTGGCCGCTTCTAATGGTAAGCCTTATCCTATTTCTAAGCCTGACCTTAACCCTAGATTACTACTGAGACCTTTTCTAAGTTCCAGGTAGGTATTTTTGTGGTGTTGGCCTGACATCATTTATTTACTGTTTAGATGCTGTTGTTATAGCACAAAACAGAACTAGTTTGTGATTTTTGACATTTAAATATTTTGTAATTTTTGTATTTCAGGTTCTTATAAAAGTGCATGCTATTGGAGTGAACCCGGTGGAGACATACTTTCGCAGCGGATCATTTGGAAGCAAACTTCCGTTCACACCGGGCACTGACTGTGCAGGGGTTGTTGCACAAGTTGGAGCTGATGTTACCAGGCTGCAGGTTGGTTGCAGGGATTCCAACCCCAGGGCTTTCTTTCAAACCCTGGTTTTGGGGCTGTGAAATATCAAACTCGAGCTTTGGGACTGGGACTACCAGGGGCATATTGAGACTTCTGTGGGCCTGCTGCTGAGAAGTTCAGTGTAAATTGAGGCGACAAAGGTGGCGAGAGGTGCTGTTACGGGAGTGGTAGCGGCCGGCTATTACAAAGGTACGCTATTCCGAAAGTCCATTGTGTAGATATGTGCCACAGTACTAAGATTAGGGTTAAGGTTAGGATTAGGGTTAAGGTTAGGTTTAGGGTCAGCCTTACGGTTAGGTTAGTAGGAATATACTAAACTTTTGGAATAGCAGACCTTCGGAATATTGGACCTGAATCACGGGAGTGTGGGTGTTCCCATCACTGCTGGGGAATGGTCTTGGGCATTTGCAAAAATTTTTAATTTTTTATTTTCTAACTGGTGTGCATTGGTGTATTCTGTGGTGCTCAGCTTGCTTTAAAATGCTTTTGTAGCATATGAAAAACAACCCCGAACCCGGTTTGGAAGGCACATCAAACCCGGGTTTCAGGTCTGGCAAAAGTTTAGTTTTCAGAGAAATCTTTGTTTCAATCTCTAGTTAGTTGTTAAATATTACCACAGAGATACCACTCAGTTTTATGTTTTTTGTCAGTGTTTGAAAAGCTGATGATGAAAAACTATCTGTAGTGCTGGATTCAGAAATGTTGCATTTTAATTACTTTTGCTTAAGCTTTATTATAGCGTTTCTCTATTCAGATTACTACTTATTGTCATCATATCGAGCTTTTTTTATTACAATCTAGGTATGCAGTTATTCATAGTTTGTTGGACTGTCCAATGTTTGAGCTGTAAGTCGCCCCAAACAGCTGTGAGCATGATGGAATTTCTGTGTATCTGTAAAAAAAATTGCCTTGCTGTCTTTGCAAAGAAATTTCCAGAAAGATCACAATCATAAACTTCTGTCAGCCGTAGGCATTTTGTATAGTTGTGTAACGTATACATGTAGGTTCAGTAATTTTCTCTGAGTTGAATCAACTGTTTGCAGCAGAGCAGCCGGTTGAGTGGTTTTCTTGCCAAGATGGTGTGACCGATAAATGAAATTTGTTTGCTTATAAACATACTTACTTCCTTGTGATAAAATTGTGGCTACTAGGTGGGTGATCGGGTCTACACTGTTAAGACTGTTTCGGGATCTTACGCGAACTTTTCTCTTGCCGAGGAATGCCACACGTTCGCACTGCACGCGGATCTGACATTCGCTCAAGGAGCTGCGCTTGGTGTTCCATACATTACTGCATATAGAGCTCTCTTCATTGGGTCAGCATGTTTGCTCTGTTGTTTACATCTGTCGGTTGTATTAGAACTGCTTGTCTGCTGTTGAATAATTTTTGGTCATGTTGTTTCAGGTGAAATGCATGTAATAGGTATTTTATAAAAGTTAGATTCAGCATTGTTTTGTTTACGTTGCTCTGTTCTAATGGTTAATTAATTACTTAATTATGCCTGTCTTTATGTTGTCTGATTTTTAGCCGACCATACTTAAGTAACGGTCAAGCTGTTGTCATGGTGTTTGTCCATCTGTCGTCCGTCCGTCCGTCCATCACAGATGTACAGTGGCTAATGGGTAGGGTGTAAGGGAAAATTTTTCACACGAATAATTAGCTACCGGGTATGTGTTTTAAACTCGGGCATGCAAAATTTCAGTCATTTACTCTTAGGGGCACATTTTCAAATGGGGGTTGGATGAAAGGGATAGGAAAAAGTGCATTTTTAATGGAAAACTGGCCATATCTCGGAAACAGCGAGAGATAGGGCTAAGGTTACTATTAATCACTAATAGGAAGTGGCATACGTCGTGTCAGATTAGATGGAAATCATTGACCTTGGATGACCTTGAAGGCCGTTACATGCTATTGCAGCTAAATGGTGCGAGATAGGGCCTAGGTTGTTATTGATCATTAATAAGAAGTCGCAGATTGGCTTTCAAACGATATGAAAGTCATTGACTTTGGATGGCCTTGAAGGTCAGTGACCGCCGATACGGTTGGCTATCATAGCGACAGCTGGGCTTCTTGTGTATTTTCCTGCCTCGTCTTCGCGGTGAATGGGTAACATGTGTTTGTGTGTGTATGAATGCAGTGCCAATGCTGAGCATGGTGATACTATTCTTGTTCATGGCGCATCAGGAGCTGTAAGTATATTGATCTGTTGACAGTATTCATTAGATGTTGAAATTTTTTTAGTCATTGCTGTTATTTTTAATAGCAATAGTACTAAGAGCCTCGAGAATGTTTATGGTGCTGTCATTGTAGCAGTGAACTGCCACTGCGAGAGTTCACTCAGTTATTTGGCCAGAGCAGCATGAGCACCAGGCGGCTGCCGACCTTTGGACCAGGCAGCTACAGTACTACACTAACCATCACCATTTATTACTACTCGACCCGAAAACTGATGCTCATTTTACCACCTGATGGAGTTGATGAATCGACCTAGTTGGCTGGCTTCATACCGAGATGGTTAACCTCCCTGCAGACAGTCACCCATCTAAGTACTAACCGGGCTCGCTGTAGAGTAACTTTGTTGATTTGACTCAATGTGTTAGCATTAAACCACACAACTGACTTAAGACAGTAACACGATATTTCTTTTTAGGCAAAGTGTTTTCAGTGAAATATTAGACTGTGCATGTGTCCATCTTTTGTTAGTTAATATTACATTTGTGTGCATTTGTGTAGATAGTATGTTATTGTATTTTGGAGTTTTCTTGCATCGTTTGATTGATTTTGCTGTTAATTTTGTGTTATGCTTACCAGTGCAAGTGATTGCCTGTGTGACCATTTTTGAAATGACCTAGAATGCGCTAAGTGGGAAGTTAAATCCTACTCACTCACTGTCTTCATAAAAGTTGGCCATGAGAACTCTGTTTAAGGGTTGCATCACAAGTTTACTGATGGACTGATCGGTTGATTATATGAGGGTCATTGAAAAATTTCGTAGACCGAAACAATTGGGCAAAAGATATTTACATCATATTTTAGGCCAGTTTTCAACGTATGCCTTTGCAATTGAAATGGGCCTGGTCTAGCATTTCACCAACGCTTAGATTCCATCTTGGAAAAAAATTGGCCTTGGTCTTCCAGCCAGCGACTTGCCATGCAGATTACAAGGGCAGTCAGCAACTTTATAGTCTGATGTAGTTGGACAGGATAAATTTCAATAACGCCGTGTGTTGCACAACTTGTTATTAAGCTATAATAAGACATCATGAAAGGAGACACATTTGCTGACGATGGGGACGTAGTCCGGGGGCAAATTGCTTTCTGGAAGACCATCGTCAAAAACTATTCCACAACAAAATCCAAGCGTTGGGGAGACACTGGACTGAGTGCATTTTAGTTGCAGAAAAGTATGTTAAAAAGCAGCAAAATATGATGCATATCTCTTTTTATGTGCGTTTTAGCCTTCGCAATTCTGTCTGTCCGTCCATCCATCTGTCTGTCCGTCCGTCACATGGGTGGATCAGTCAAAAACGTTGCAAGCTTGGATCACCCAATCTTCATTATCGATTGCTTGGGAGACTCTGGTTTCACGATCTGTAAAGCTTTTTTATAAATTCGGAGGGGGTCATCCCCAAACAAGGGCGCTAAGTGAGAGGGGGTAGTAACAATTTGTGATTTTTTGCCAATATGTCGCTGTATCTCAATAACAGTGCGAGATATGGCCTTGGTAACTATTAATCACTAATAGGAAGTCGTACACTGGCTCTCAGTTGCCACCAAATTCAATGACATTGGATGACGTTGAGTGCTAAAATAGGGGTTTTTATGGATTTTTGGCGATTTCGGGCTCCGGGACACATTTCAAGAGCGAATTGCGCCGAAATAAATTGAGATAGACATGGAAAAACTGCATACGAAATTTTCAGCATTGAACATAGATTTTGACGGTCTAAGTCTTGATTTTCTAGGATCAAGAAAACCTGCGTACTAGGGCATCAAAAAGCAGTACCACCCTAAAAGTTGTTATTTTGCCGCTGTTGGCCAGTCTTTCGTGAAAATGGTTGCAGATAGCATGGGCAAGCTGTCTATCACAACAAGAACTAGTGACGGGCTTTTCAGTCCTATCAACATCAATGAGTTTGAAAGACCCTGAACTTCCAAAATAAGGGGTTTTTTATTGAGTTTTGCGATCTTCAGCTGCAGTGCACTTTCTAAGAATGAACTGCAACAAAATGGCTGGAGATAGACTGACAGTTTGCAAACAGAAACTGCTCTAGGCTTTCACGCATCTCGTGAGCATAGGCTCAGATTTCTTGTATAACTCTGTTAGTCTGTGAACTTTTTGAATGCCCCTCATGTTGTTGTCGGTCTGTGACACAGGTTGGCATAGCATGCTGTCAGATTGCGTTGGCTCACGGAATGAAAGTTCTGGCTACGGCCGGCACTGAGCAGGGTCTACAGATGCTGCACGAGAACCACATCACTAACACCTTTAATCACAGTCACAAGGGATACATTAAGCAGATACAGGCAAGCATTTGTTCTGTTGTTTCATACATACACCGTGGGTCATAAAAACGTGGCATCTTTGCTGATTATTGACCGATTGTCAAAAATTATTCACTGGCACACTTTGCAATAATGTGATTATTATTTATCTCATCACAAGGAAAATGTGTTTCTACACTACCTTGTGAAATACAAATGTGAGCAAAAACTAGCGATAATAACAAAAATTTCGGTGAATAAAAAAACACTTCAGACCAACATTTCGATGAATGATCTGTATGACACTAGACTGTGTTAGACCTACACAGTTTAGTGTCATACAGACCATTCACTGCAATGTTGGTCTGAAGTGTTTCAATTTTACAAAAAATGTTTGTTTGTTATTATAGTTATGTATGCGTATTTTATTGATAGTTGACAAGGTAGTGTAGAGACGCATTTACGGTGTGGTGGGATGTGTAATAATCATGTTATTGCAAATTGTCTGCAGAGTGTGCCAGTGAAAAAATTTTAAAAATCGGTCAATAATCGGGAAAGATATTGACAAAAGTAAAGTGCCACGTTTTTTTAGCCCATCCTGTGACCCTGTATAAACCAGAAATTTATGTTTATCTGAGCCAGTCTAGTACATAAGCCCTCAGCTTATTAGATCAGCGGTGGGCACTGGGGCATTCTTGTCTTATTTTTTTCCGTTGATTTCTGGAATGGAAAAAATAAGTTCCCATGTGTATAGGCACTGTCAGCGTGTTGTTGCACATCTAGTGTTGTGTATTAAATATGTTATTTTGTGACATTCTCGGTGAAAATGTGAGCTGCAGTATGACACATTATCCAACTGTGGGTGTGAACATTTTTCATCAGAGGAGTAAGTAAAGAGGATGTCAGACGATCAATAAAGTTGCCCAATTTTGCCTGTCAATAAAGTCGGCCATCAAAAATCTATCGTGTGTCACGCAGAACTCGGCCAGTTTCATATAGAACACGTTCTCTTTTTGACCAGTTTGTCAGCCAACTTTTTATATGTCTGTCAATGAAATGCGTTGCCATTTTGATTGTTTACAATGGAAGACAAAAACATTTATTTTAGTTATTTATTGTGTTTGTTATTTGCTTTCGTTTATTAGTTCCAGAATAAAGTCATGCGAATATCATTTTTACGATCTGCATTTAACTGTTGTGTATTCGAGAAGCCAGCTGATATCGTACAACGTAGCAGACGAAAATATCGGCCATGTGTCATGGTTCAGTCATTTATCGGATGATTTTCTTGGTCAACTAAACCGTGCCCACAAAATTCGGGCAACTTCATCGATTTTCTGACATCCCCTTAACCGTTGTGTTTTAAAATTTTCCGTCCAGAAATTCAAAGATTTTCATCGGTGTTTTTTATTTTGCTGTACAACAGGAAGCAGCAGGTGATCACAAAGTGGACATCGTCTGTGAAATGCTGGCTAATAAGAATCTCCAGAATGACATTGATCTGCTGGCCCGCAAGGGCCGCATCATGGTCCGACTTTTTCAATTTTTCGTTGTTGATACTGACATTGTTGATCTTTATTTCTAACCGCTTCTTGCTTTCATTTTAAATCGGAGTTGACCGAATAAAGCCAGTGTGTCTTTCGTCCATATGTACTTTTTTTGACAGCAGTCCCGCTCATGGTTGATTTTTTTCAGATCTCTTCCTTCTCCACTTTTTTCACTTTCACAAAAAAATTAACAAACACTTTATATTTTGCACTTATGGAGGGAGCACTGCCTCTTTGTAACAGTTGGCGAGCTATTTAACTTTTTGACATCGTAAACTTTTGTTTAATTTTTTTTGGCTTAGTCAATGATGTATTATTTACTAAGATTGTAGACGGCTAATGTGATTGCAGTTAATTTTTTTCCAAATCAGATTCCCAAATTTTGGTGTGGTTGGCTATCAAGAACAAGAAGAAGATTTCGCATAAGCACTAGACAGTCGACTGAGCTAGGTTCGTTGCATGAGAGCTTATCCGTCCCCTTTGAGCCGACGAGGGTTAAACCCAATTAAGCTAGCATGCAACCCAAGTCGGACGGATGGCCGGCTCTAATTGACAGCCAGCACCTTTAACCGACTGGGCCAGTATACCAGCAGTCCTGGTAACAGTTCTGTGTTGGTGGCGTGGCATAGTGGTTAGAACGTCGGTCCTGGCTGGCGGACTTTCCTTATCCTGCGCTAGACTGATGGATGGCTGCTTGACCACTTTGTGGGTACGGCGTCCGCTATGAGTCAACCAACAAGGCCGACTCAGCCTGCCATCCCTCCGGGGTCAGTTAAATGAGTAGTAACCCATTATATGGGTTGCGGAAGTTGGGGACCTTTGTACAGCTGACTGGGCTGCCTGGCCGGCCGGTGCGGCAGCCTGTGTTTGCAGGCTGCACACGGTGGCTGTGTGATCGACGGCTCTGGATAGTGACGAAAAGCGCATTAGAGGTGTACGTCGTACACGACGATGCGCTATACAAATTGACAACCTTTACCTTTAACAGTAGGCTGGTGTGCAGAACTCGAATCATCATTTCTTCCATGGTGATGACCGTAACCATTGCCAGTGCCCATTTTGCCTGCCCTCGGAGGGATGGCCAGGCTGAGTTGTTGTGGATGGCCTGGTTAAACATGAAGATTGAAGATGGTATACGTGTGAATGGTCACCCATTTCACTTCTGGTTAACTCATCTTGGCGTCCCATCGATATTGCGGCTACGCTATCCTGGTTGTGTTTTTTTCGTTTGACAGGTGATTGGTTCTCGTGGTGAAGTGGCAATAGACCCTGGCAGCCTGTTTGCAATTGAAGGCAGAATCCAAGGCGTGTTCGTTTGGGCTTCATCTGAGGTTCGATATTTTTACTTCATAGGCACTTTGTTCAGCTGTGCATTCGTTTTCATTTTTATGCCTTCTCCATGCGTGTATGCACTGTGCGTGTTCAGTCATTATGCTTTTGCAATATCTATCGTATGTGTCACTGATTTTGGTCTTGCTACTAATCGCTTTGTGTGTGAAAAAATTTAACGACAGGCTGTTAAGATTTTGTTACTTTTGTGTTGCATTGCATTTGAAAATGAGCCATGTTAATTAGTTTTTCTGCGTTAATGGTTGGCGTATAGTGGGAGCATTAAATTCAAGCAGTGAGAGTTGATATGTCCGAGTTGAGTAAATTTTGTTTTTAGTCCTCCTTTACTTTGACTGTTGCATCAACTTTGGACCAAAATCATTTCTATGTCACGTCCACAACAGTTTGTAGTGAGTTTACATTCTGCTGATATATTATTTGTGAAAAGTTTTCGAAGTTTTATTATTATTACTCCTGTTGTTATTGTTACCTCGATTCTTTTTACTTACTGAGCTCCCTTCATAAGTGTCTCAAAACCATTATTATTATTGATATTATTAATATTGTTCGTTGCTGGTGTGTGTGCTAGGCTGAGTTTGCAGAGATGGCATCAGCTCTGTACGCAGGTGTGGAGGCGGGCTGGCTACGGCCCGTCATCTCGTCACATGAGTTTGATCTGTCGTCGGCCGCTGAGGCGCATCGTGACGTCATTGAACACAGGAACGGCAGCTGTGGCAAAATCATTATCAGCGTCTCGTGAACGATGTTGTCGCAATGCAGCCACGCTTCTGATACATGACACTAGTCTTTTTTCTGCATACGTAGTGACCATTTCCAGACCAAATGAAATTCCTCGACTTTTTCCTGACCTTTACTGGGGGCAGACAGAGATTCGTTGATATACTGTTAAATGCTATGGTCGACAGACATTTACTTTACATTAATTAACAAGAAATTTGAGCTAATGCTCATGAGATGTGCGAAAACCTATAGCAGTTCCTGTTTGCAAATTGTCTTAGTCTGTTTCCAGCCATTTAGTCGCAATTCACTCTTGAAGTGTGTGCCGCAGCCAAAGATCGCAAAAATCAATAAAACCCCTTATTTTGGGAGTTCAGGGTTTTTCAGTGTCATCAATGTTGATATGACTAAACAGCTGGTCACTAGTGCTTGTTGTGATAGGCAGCCTGCCCATGCCAATCTGCAACCGTTTTCATGAAAGTCTGGCCGAAAGCTGTAAAATGACGACTTTTATGGGGGCACCGCTCTTTGATGCCCTTGTGTGCAGGTTTCCTTGAACCTAGAAGATCAATACTTGGACTGTTGAAATCTATGTTCAATGCTAAAAATTACACATGCGGCTTGTCCTTTTCTATCTCTATTGATTTTGGTGCAATTTGCTCGTGAAATGTGTTTCGCAGCCCAAAATCGCCAAAAAATTAATAAAATCCTCTGATCCTCTATTTTGGTGTATAGGGTCATCCAAGGCCATTGCTTTCGGTGTCGCACTTTCTGTTAGTGACTAATAGTAACCTAGGCCCTATCTTGCACTGTTTCAAAGATACAGCGACTTATTGGCTGAAAATCGCAAATTTTGCCCACCCCCTTCTCATTTAGCGCCCTCGTTCAGGGTGATCTCCTTCGAATTTATGGAAAAGCTTTACGGTTCCTGAAGCTAGAGTCTTCCAGGCAGCAGACGGTGCAGATTTAGTGATCCTATCTTCCACCATTTTTGACTGATCCACCCGTGTGACAGACAGATGGACACAATTGCGGTGGTTAAGACGCGCTACAGCAATACCTGCTTTCGCGTGTAAAAGCAGGCCAGGAGCCATTATGCTTTCAAAATTGAACGCTTTATGAATTGTGGTTGCCACTCTAACAGCTCCAGAGTCACATGCAAGCGAAAAAATTCTGTAAAACAAAACGTGGAATGAAAACCATGTAGTGCAAATACATGCCTAATGTTTATACTTCCATTAGTCCATTTTCCAGTTTTCCCCGACTTTTTCCTGACCACTTTGGAATTCCCGGACTTTTCTAGGTTTTTCAATTGATTGGTCGCCCTGTGTATTATATGTGGCGGTCAAGCAGGATAGGGTGCATCTTTTTAACTCCACTGTTATCCCCCCACTTCAACTCTGCTAGCCCGGAAAAATGAAAAAAATGCACAGCATAGCTGTTGTGATCACATGTCTGTCAATGTTAATGTACTTCACTGCCTGTAAGAGCAGTGCTCTGAGGACGCTCTATATATGTGACAGTCCGAGCTAGATGTTTAGCTGCTGCAGTGTTCGAAATGTGGTTAACAGTTTCGTTGCAGATTATTTGTACCAACACTTTTAAATTTGTTTCACTGCCCTTATTTCTAGTGCGATTGCAAGTGATTGAAAACTGACATTGGTATTTCGCGCGAACAAATAAGTCTGGGAAAACGATTCATTTTGTCCTGGAAAGTCGGGGAAAATGAATTCTCCAGAGTAGTAGGAACCATGTACAACCAACCCAGATTAGCACAGATGACCTATGCTATGTTCTATACATATCCTAGTGTAACTAAACATTATGCCTAATAGCTTACTAAACAAGATTAGTATCACTACAGTATAACAAGAGTTAGGACGACTGCGAATAATAACCAATGAATCAATTATTGATTACATAACAAAACAATATCACATACCAAATTATGCAACATAACGAAAACTTTGCATTTTCATACACAATACAGCAGTATTTGGACCTGTAAACACGCAAGTCAAAATGAACTGACCAACATTCAAATGATGATCAAATCACGAGAGTAACTAGTAGACCCGTAAGCGACTCATTAGGCATTTTCTCGCTCGCTCGCTTTCAGTGAGAAATTGCAAAGTTCCATCGGAAAATTCTAAGTCGTTGCTTAAAATATTGCAAAATACAACATGGGATTACTTTTTTGTTGCACTCAGTATAATAGATTAAGTAGTTCTTTTATAATTGTTTTTAAATGATGCAGGAGATGTGATCTCCATTAAATCACACGG
>Ga0209671_1008127_pt1 | contig 10966 bp, 5 predicted proteins | sample WorMetHERISLAND2_2_FD_187401 | JGI IMG/M metagenome (GOLD analysis project Ga0209671, IMG submission 187401) | Marine gutless worms symbiont microbial communities from Max Planck institute for Marine Microbiology, Germany - Olavius geniculatus... | ecosystem: Host-associated > Annelida >...
CCCTGGACGAATAGCACTCGTCGATCTAGCTATGCTGAAGGTTACTACAGATTTCCGACGGTATTCTGACAGACAGCTGCAAATTTCTGACGGAAAAGATCGTCGGTGCTCAGAATTTTAATTTTGCCTCTATTTTTTTTCAAAATGCAAGGTTAAGCTCCAAATTTTGCATTTTCGGACGACAATTTTTCGACAAAAAAAATTTCTCGACAATTTTTCGACAGCTTCAAATTTAGGGGGTTGGGTGGCAGATGCTCCATTGTTCCCCTGACCACGACGCCACTGACTGACGCAGGCAACTCAGCCTTCTATCCGTCCGGGGTAGGTAAATTAAGCACCGGCTGTCTGGATGGGATTGAAGCGGGCCGCGTTTACATGTTTGGGTGGCAGCTAACACTGTGAGATCCCATATGGCAGGTGACGCTCCGTAGCTCTGAGATGGTTTATCTATTAAGAGCTTTACACCACTGTTACATTTAGGCCTATTTTTTAGTCGCATTAGAGGTTAATTTAACAATATGCGCTATATAAATTTACATTTTCCTTATTTACTTACATCACGTGAGCAACACTCTTCATCTGCCGCGCAAGTTTATCAACCGCGCGTACTCAAGAGATTTCATATTGCAGAACGTATTTACTTCCGTTAGCCGTAATCTTGCCGTTTCCACCACATCGCCAACACTTTAGTTCCTGATCCCTGGGCTCGGCTTATGGAGTGTATAATAAATACGAAATATGTTATTTAAGAGATTTACCAGGACAAATGATGATGCTTATTTCCTGCTTTAAAAGGCTAAAGGTTGAAGGTTGTGGATAGTTCTTTATGAAAAACCCATCGCAGAGCTAGGCTACGGAGCGTCACCTACCATATGGCATCGCACAGCCACTTGCCACGCAGTCACCTGCCACCCGACATTTTGTGAACATGCCCCGCCTTCCTCAGCCAGACGGTTCAGTACTCAATTTACCTACCCCGGAGGGATATAAGGCTGAGTTAATCCAAATACTAACCACTTGATAGCGACCCGACTGGGAGTCGAAGCCACAACTTTTCAATTTCAAGTCCGACATTTTACCGTTACACCGCCAAGCCGCCAAGCTTGCGACGAGTTTGCATTGACTTTTATGTTTCTACCAATGATTTCTTAGACACATATAAGCATAATACCCAGTTTACACGATCGAACAAACATCGAGCAAACATCGAGCAAACACCAAGCAGGTCTGATGGAACTTTGCTCCCTGGCTCAAATGTAGGCCTAGGCATAGCCCACAGCTGACCACGTGTTATATAGGCCTTCCAATTACAACCAGCCCGCTCTCCTAATTAGCATGCTAATTATGCTAATTACCATAGCTCGTCGAGCTAGCTGGATGAATGCTAGTAAACATCGAGCAAACGTCAAGCAGACGTCGAACAAACGTCGAGCAATTATCGAGCAAACGTCGAGCAGACGTGGAGCATTTAGCACGTATATTTTGAATACATTTGCTCGACGTTTGCTCGACGTTTGCTCGATTGTGTAAACGGGGTATAATACTTCCAAGCGTCTGTGCATTTTATTACCTCCACGTATAAAAAGTGCATGTGAACACCTGAGTCGGTTTGTCTGTTTCCCCCCCGCACCATTACTTGAAAAGTTATGAACCTATACTTCTGTATAAATGTGCACTGCAGAGTAGAAAGATTTCGCTAGAAGTCAAAGTCCGTCAATCCAATGACCACTTTTCTATTTGTCCCAGTTTTCTGCCGCATGCGACATTTTTGCGGAATAATTTAGTATTAATCGTTCGATGATTGCACTATTATAAAATAGACATCTCAACATAGGTAGTGCTCTTCAGGCTTACTTCTAGCTTTTGCTGATGTAATGTAGGCCTACTTCATTGGCTAGATTGCTGAATTAAACGTAGTGTTCGCCGCAGCAAGAACTTTAATTGGAACTGCCATCCGAAGTGACGTCTTCAAAGTGCTTGCGAACATTTAACACCAAACTTAAAGACTCATTTGTTCCAGTTCTCATTTCCAATACTGACTGTAAAGTGACTGCAGTGCCATAGGCATTTTTTTCACTTCAAATTGTATTGTATTAGGTCCTATTGTATTGTACTGTATACTCGTTGTCGCTGCAGTTCAGTCAGCACGCCTCGTTTGCAGCAGGAAGCGATCTCACAGCGGCACAGACGACGCCGATACGGAATTTCCCCGCGTCATGTTTCTCATGCATCAATGGTTCATGTCGTCCAAAGATCTCGCCGAATTGTTTATGGATCTGTATCTTTTTCGGCTTTTCTAGTGATAACTGTAGAAACCGTAAAAACCGTGACTAGTTACAGGGAATGATGAATACTTGATCACAATTCACAAGTTTCGTGATTGGCTGATTGCATATTATCCTAATGTACTTAGTTACTGGTTAGACAGATGTCAGAATGTATAGGGCCCTAACGAAAACATTGCGTTCGTGTAAAAGAGCTGATATGTTTCTGGGAAATATAAAACAGCTGATTTTGTTTGTTCACGTGTTAACTGCGAGTTATTTTCAGCCTACACAGAAACTTTTAAATTAGTTTACTTTTATGCTGTGTTAAAACTATGTTTTTACAGTTATAAAATTAAAATGCTGTTGATGCATGCAATCTAGTTTATAATTTTTAGATGTTCGTCCGCTTTATGATGACATATATACAGGGTTGGCCCAAAAAATGTTCTAACTTATTTTTGTCGGAACTTCGTCAAATCTTTACCAAATTTGATAATTTTTGGCACACAGAGGGCAAAGACAATAGAAATATACAAGGTACACTCATTTTTCACCTCACGTAATTTATGTCAACCCACTACCGTGTAAAACGTAAATGCTGCAAATTGTTACATTACGCGGTAATTATCAGTAGGCCTGTCAGATTGCACATCACTTCATTATTAGTTCGGCATATGGCACCATGTGATTTAATAATTTTGTGGTATTAAATATTTTACACTGAAAGTAGCAAACACAAAATAGCTGACTGGTGTGCTTAAAATACATCTAATCCATGAGTGAGTTCTGTGCAGTTTGATCAGTTGATCGTTAATGCTGTTATCAGCCGTGGCGTCACGCCTAAGCCATTATGCACATTTAGGCATAAATTCCAATAATTTTGAAGCAAGCTGTTACACAAACTTATAAATTTGCTAAATAAATCACATTTTAGTTTATTGTGTGCTTAATTAAGTGGTTAGAACTTTTACGGAGACAACAACTCAGCATTATTCAACAATTTGGAACATCTACGTTGCACACGGTAGTGCACTGACATAAATTAGGTGAGGTGGACAATAAGCATACTTTACATAATTCTATCTTCTTGTCTATTTGCTTGCCAAAAATTATCAACTTTGGTGGCGATTTGACGAAGTTCTGACAAAAAAAGTTAAGAAATTTTTTTGGGCTCACTCTGTATATTGTGATATGTTTAACACTAATGTTGTCTATTTGAGTATCCAATGTTGGTCTTTCAGGAATAAACAGTTTTTGTTGATGCACACCCGTTGTTTGTTTTTTGTACCTTAAATGCCAAACCTTACATCATAATTAATGTACGAATAAATAAATACAGGAAATTTTCTTATTCTTTGCTGCAGCCAGTGTACTGTAGCGAGATCAAAACGTGAAAATATTGGGTTAAAAGTTTTAAAAAAGCACATTACAACTAGAAAAGCAAACTAGAGACCGCAGACCTCCGCCAACGCCACATCGTTCGCGCCACATCGTTCGGCATTACCATATATGGCATATTGGCAGCGGTTTCCCTTATCTGCAAGAAACGCGCGTCTCGTGAGCACTAGCTTAAATTTCCAGATCACCCCCAAAATTGAATCACTTGTAGTTTTGGCCATTCCCGACTTTTCCACAAAATTTCAGAAAGATCCTTCCATAACTTTGAGTTATCTTGCTAACACACAGACAGACAGACAGACAGACAAACAAACAAACAAACTCCGGCAAAAACATAACTTCCTTGGCGGAGGTAATAAGTCAAACAAAAGATATCGCTTATCGAGCTGTTCGTGCTTTGAGCAGTCGTATTCAACGCGTTGACGTCAGAAACATTTCCTCAATGGTTGTTGTTGTGTTGTCCAGCTATTGTAACTGTAATAGCCGCATCAGCTGTGTTCTGCCAGGATGTGCCCACGTCGTCACGAGTAGTCCTGACTGCGCCATTCAACTCTACAAGATTTCCGTCTGCTGCGCTGTCAGGTACTGTAGCTATGACAATCACTTGACGCCGTCACGTGTCTGTTTGTGACGTCACGTGATCGCCTCCCATGCTAAAATGCTTCCGGTTTTAGCGACGTGCTCCCGTCACTCACCGTCGTGCAATGAACACTTCTCGGTGCATAGTAGTGTTGCTATTGCTGCTTTTGCGGCCCCCATTATTACTTCCCTATCTCCTCCTTCTCCTTTTACTACTGCTACTACTATTGCTATCAATAATAATACAGCTACGGCTTTACTTTTAGTAACGCACCTGATTTCCGGTCGTTTTCAGTAATTTTTAAAATCGTTTTTAACACTTGGGATCTTTACTATGTCCAGCGTTACAGCGTATACTAAAATATCGCTAGCGCCATGCAGAAAATTTTTATTTTAGTTTTATTCACACATCTTGACTTTAACTGACCTCTTGCCAGCCGTAAAATAATTATTATAATTATAGGCCTAGCACTCGGTTTTTCGGACGTAGGCAGATTTATACGTAATATTTTCGTTTGGTACCGTCGATATAGCAAAACCTGCTAAATATTCGTATAAGCTTTATGTCGTTAGAAACTACAAAGTCCTTAGACTACGTTTGCTGTCGCTGGTAGTATGCGTCTAAACGTAACATTAAAAGATTGTATGTGCATTTACGACACATCGATGTCATTATACAGCTAATGTGATCGTTGGCCGTACATGCAAAAGATGACCATACTATCTGAAATGTTGATACCATTATCTTGATGTTGGTCGCCCGTTAACCGTTTGCGCTTATCGCTGATGGAAACAGGCAGTTTAATCTCTTAGAAACCATGAACAGATTAGTTATGGAACACGGCAGTGAGTATGAACAATGCTCTCACCTGCCGTTGATTTTTGTACAGTCGTCAAATTTATTAAATTTTGCAGTAATGAGGGAACTCGCACTGCACTGTCGATACTGGACCAGATATAGCCACCAGCAATGAAGGAACTGCAGTTTGCATATACCAAAAATGGTAATGCTGTCTCCGAAAAAACTGTTTTATACCAACTTTTGCTCACGTCGTAGTTAAACATGCATTTGTCACTCCGATCGTGAAAAGACATCGGCGATGTTCGTTAAATACATCGCGTATAGGCATAGTATCAGATACTTGGGTATTGTAATTGTACGTTTCTGTAAATTTAAATGTTCGTTGGATAATGCAAAACGGTCATTTTTTTTAGATCTGTAAATGCCTTATTTAGCAAGATTGGTAGACTAGCCTCTGAGGAAGTTTTTCTGCATCTACTAAACAAAAAATGTATGCCAGTATTATTGTACTCGTTAGAAGTTTGCCCTCTGAACAAGGCGGACATACGGTCCCTTGACTTCACTGTCACGCGCTGTTTGATAAAATTATTCCGCACGTGTAACACTGATATAATAGGAGATTGCTGCATTTATTTCAAATTTAAGTTACCAAACGAAATAATTCTCTGTAAATTTCAGAAATTTGTAAACAAACTTGACCTTCAACGCTGTTCGTTAACCTGGCAGAACAGCAACCAGTTCTATTTGCCGCATAGAAGTGAAATTATTTAGAACAGAACTGAATTGAGACTGTGAGAACAATGAAGAAAAACTAATGGATTATATATTTTGAGAGAAAATTAAGCAGCAGTCCAGGAACGGCAGAGATACGCGCTGAAGAACAGGAGTACTCGTAACAAAACTGGGAACTAATGAAAATTTAAAGGGAAAAAATTGCTGTCGAAACAGAACCCACATTAAACTCAATAGTAGGGTTATGCGAAAATTTTGAGTATTTTGAGCTTGCTTGCTGAAAACGTCGCGGCGTAAATAAGGAAAAAGAGTCTGTGTTTGATGGACTGCGGCACAAACACTTATACCGCTGACAACTACGCATTTCATACTCAATTTTAAGAAATCAGTAATAAAGAAACGAATATTTTGTAAGTGACTAAATTGTACTGTGGCGTTTTGTGCGCTTTTAGCTGAATATTAATGTTGACCACAAGACGGAGAGCAGAAGTGTTCGGAATTAAGTGTGTGATAATACGACAGGCGCGCGCCCGTCAGTTGACTTTGATGTCTGCGTGACATTTCCATTTAGATGACACGTCGTGTCGATGCAACGGCCAGACAAGCAGACTGTCCGGCCGGCAGACATGCGCACTGCTCAGCCGACACCGACAGTTTCCGGCACATTCTGTCGACAAAGATTGACGTCATTCTACTACATCATGACAATGACGTCATTGGGCGGCGTCTGACAGATAGGTCATCGCGGGTGGCATTTTTCCGGTTCCATTTCAGGTGCATTATGGGCAATGATGGGAACTATGATATGGCGATTACCATATCATGATTCCCATCATGTATCTGAACCACAGATATATGAATTAAAATAATTTGAAACGGAACCGAAACACTTGCGCTGACCGATGCATTGTGGGAATTGTGATAAACCGAATAGAGTGATTGCTGCTGCAGTATTTGCGACGGAGAGACTGGAAATGCAGGACCTGTCAAATGCAGAACTATGAAAATGACGTATCGATTCGCAGCTGTTGTTTATTTTTCCGCGGTCCGTCATTTTCAAGTTCTGCAAATTCAACAGCTGATCGGACGCTGCTACGCCGCTTATTATTGCGCAGTCTTCTTAATAGGCCGCATTGTGCGTCTTGTCTGTCCGTCTCTTTGTCTGTCCGTCCGTCCCATACGGGCTCATAACTCGAAGACGAAGAGGCGCAAAAAACTGAAATCGATGCGAACGTTTCTCAGAGTTATACCCCGTTTACACGATGGAGCAAACATCGAGCAGACATCGAGCAATTATAGCACACGTCGTGCACGTGTATTTTGAATATATTTGCTTGATGTTTGCTTGATGTTTGTTTGATCGCGTAAACGGGGTATTAGAGTAAGCAGCTTAAAAAGGTCAAAGATCAAAGTTACCCAACGTTAAAAACCTGCCGAAGATTGCGCAGCAGTGTAAATATGGACTTTCAATTGACGTTCAATTATATAGAAATTTGTAAGGCGCTCAATGTCAGCGAGCTGTATCCGAGTCGCCGGCAGTCGCTAGATAGGTAGTGATGGTCTATAAACCAAGGTAGGTTTTGAGATGGTGTTTGAAGGTTGCATGCGAAGTGCAATATGTCTAACTGATAGAGGGAGATTGTTCCAAATGTTGGTAGCTTTATACGAAAAGGCTTTTTTGCCAAAGTCTGTACTGACGTGGAGGTCTGTCAAAAAGACGCTGATCAGCGGAGCGTAGTGTAGGCTAAGGAAATGCAAGTAAATAAATGCTGTCTAATAGCTGATTGGATCGCTGCGTAGTATGTCGGCATCGCGCCGAGGTAGCTTGGCAGTTTCCAGAACGATGCTGAATGTTTCGACACTCTGACGAATATTCCACGAAACTTCCAAATAGACCGACGACACAATACAATACAGTCATTAGTGGGATTGCAATAGGCTGCGTCGCATTTCTGCCGTAGGTGGTATGGCATTTGTTGCATTATCGCGTGACGAGTAACTCACTTTTTCCATGAAGACGTATATGGAATAATGTTTTTCATTGTAGTTTTCGATCACGACGAATTGGCGTTTTGAGCTACGGCGTTTAGTGTTCTTTTATTATTTATATTGTACAATACGCTGGTTTATTCCGGTTTTTTTCTGTACCTGTAGCATAATAATATACCCGATGCTGCTAACGTTGATAGTCGCCAATTCGCAGAGCGTTATCGATGCAGTAGCGATGGCCCTATACGCAGGATTTTACGGTTTGTCTAAATATTCAACGTTTTTTTTCCAAATATTCAACGTTTTTTCTTATTTCTATTTCCTTTTTTTGTATTTTTTACTGTTTCTTTACCCGTTACTTGCTTACGAGGCTTCGACCTCATTTTCCGGTTTTTTTTTTCTCGCAGTTCAGCTACGAGATCTGGAAGAACGCCGTAAGCTTTCCAGGCCTAACATTTCTGTTAGCGTAAAACTCGTTGCCATAGCTAACTAATTAGTTAACCAAGAAAACAAGAAATCGGCTGCAAATGATTTTTATTTTGACCACCTCACTTTAGTACTGTCGCTACACTATTTTGTATGCAGAAGTCGTAGTTTGGCCATTTACAACAACGAATTTATACCGGATAGCCCACGCGTCGGCTCAGAAATAATTAACTGAAAAGCGACAAACAGTATTGGCAACTATTATATTTCAAAAAGTTACACGTGTCACATCACATCCTTTTTATTACATCATGTGCTCAAAATGTCCTCTAGCACAAATGCAAACTGCAAACGTTGACATCACTCGCCAACAGCAGGTTCAATAACTTGCATTTCACAAGGTAGTGTAGCGACAGTATTAAAGTGAGGTGGCCAAAATAAGTCATTTGTGTCGTTTCTTTCTGGTGTTGCATACCAAAAATTATTAAAATCGGCTAATGTTTCACGGAGCTATTCGAAAAATAAAAGTGGCACGTTTTTATGGACCACGGTGTATATGGCGAGAATTACCTGAATCATAGCTGCAGCTGATATTGCCTTTCAGAGGCGTCCGCATTCAGCACTGGTTGCTGTATTCTTTCTGATCAAGGCTTTGTTATAACAGTCGGTTAGTAATGCGTGATATTCTGCGTGACTTCGTTTAAGTTGATAAATGAAAAGTTTCCGCCGTCGTTCAGAGTCTTGCGGGCGAACTATTTTTAGCCGTGGTCATGTGCAAAACGAAAAAAAAACATCTGCAAAACTGTTTTGCTAATGTTTTACGGTTTTTTGATTTTTTCTTCTAGTCACGTCTAAAACGTTTTAGAGCGCAAAACTTTTTTGCAAATGTTTCAGCGTGGTTGCATAAGAAATAAAACACGGAAACGTAACAAGTAAAACAATAAAAATATAATATTTTGTGTTTCAGCTGTAGCCACGCCCTTAATCACGTTTTTGTGATAAATCGTTTTGCGGCATGGTGGTTGGCCTATAATAATAATGACAGTCGCATTAGGTACTTTCGATGTTTGCTGCGGGTTTTTTTATTGCTGTTTGTTTGTGTCATGATCTGTGTAAATGTACAATTTTTTGGCTTTTTTGTAGGTAATTTTTCTGAATTCTTTATGCATACAGAGAATCTATTAAGTCTTGAGCCAACATCAGACTATCGGACTGTTCATCGACTGGTTGGTGTATAAAAGCACCCGGTAGACGGACTCGGAAGTGTGCAGTGGTCATATTGAGCACGAGTTAAAATATAATGTTTAACATGACCACACTTTGCCGCAATTATCGAGGCTATTCGTTTGCAAAACTGTCCGATTGCTCGATATACGTAGAGCATTTTTGTGCATCATCTTGTATTCTTTAATACCCCGTTTACACGATCAAGCAAACATCGAGCAATCATCGAGCAAACATCCAGCAAATGCATTCAAAATACACATGCACGACGTGTGCTCTAATTGTTCGACGTTTGCTCGATGTTTGCTTGATGTTGATTCGTGTAGGCTATGCTTTATGTATGCTTGATATTTGCTCGATGTTTGCTTGATGATTGCTTGATCGTGTAAATGGGGTATAAGGCATGTACAGAGCGACGTAACTGAACTGAACTGAACTGACAGGGTTTAGTTTTTGAAAAACTGACCAGTGTGCGAGCAGGGCGAGCCCACTGGTCATCGGTTGACGCGTACGTGAGCGTAGTCACGTAAGCCACCGTCGCCGTTAGACGGTGCCTTCTGCAATGCATTACTGCTTGCCCATTGGCCAGTTCATCAAAAACTAAACCATGCCAGTTCAGTTGAAAGACTAAAGCATGTGAATGTATGAGTGCGATGAACTAGTTATTGCGCTGGAAGCAGATATTGGATCCGTCATTTTCCGATGTCGTTTGACCCGAACGCCGAGCTATCTCAGGCGATTCACCGACTGCAGGAGGTCATCATTCAGGACGACGACGAGGACTCGGAGCTCGCCGGCATGGTCGACATATCCAAAGTGTCAGTATTTGCGTGATATGATGTGATATGATATCATATAATATGATATGCAGCGACGTCGAGAGCCACAGCGGGGCTCGCGGAAACATTTTCGCGGTGCCCCTCTGGAAAGAAAAGTTTCGAGTTTTTTTTTCTTTTTAAAATGGCGCATTCTGATTTACTTTATACTTTTGAGTGACGGCACCCTCCCTTCCAAATGTAGCCGGGCCCGGGGTAACTTAGCTTCTTCCACCTACCTCCCCCTCTCGACGGGCCTGATGATATAATGCTGAATTTGCACTTAAAAACCGACAGACAGACTGTCAGTTTAATCGAGCACATGAACTAAAAAGAACTGGAATGTTTGAAATAAAAATGAAATGAGAAAAACTGAAATTGAAATACAGGTACAATTATGATGTTAAACATAAAAAATAAGAAACTGACTGAAATCAGAGCAACTAAAAAACAAAAAAAAATGTTAAAATTACCATAACTAAAACTGAAAAAAAACTGAAACGAGAAAAAAATAAAAATCATTAAGTTAGTCTGGATAGCCGTGAAATCAGTCGTGTACTTGTTTTTCAACGCTTTTTCCAGCAATGATATCTTTTTAGCGTACAAGTCGTTTAACACGTTCAGTACGTATTTGCTATGTAAGACTGATTTTTAAAAAAAGAACTAGAACTTAGGAGAAGAGCCCAACGCGAGGCCGCCCGGTGCGGTAAGTCCGACGGGGGACGATTTTGTGA
>Ga0209671_1008129_pt1 | contig 10965 bp, 8 predicted proteins | sample WorMetHERISLAND2_2_FD_187401 | JGI IMG/M metagenome (GOLD analysis project Ga0209671, IMG submission 187401) | Marine gutless worms symbiont microbial communities from Max Planck institute for Marine Microbiology, Germany - Olavius geniculatus... | ecosystem: Host-associated > Annelida >...
ATGGAGAGGGGGGCGAGTGGAGGGGGGGAGGTAGACCGTCCAGCGTCTGTCGGTCGGTCTTTACTCGTCCTAGGCCACGCCCTCTCAACAACCATGAACAGTCTGCTCGCTTTATTAGTGCTGGGCCAGAATATCAATTGGTATTATGCGGCTGTCCTAATAATAGGCCGAATTACGCGTCGTGCCCGTCCGTCCGTCTGTCTCTCTGTCCGGCTGTCACACAAGGGCTCCCAACTGAAGAAGAAAAAGGCGCAGAAACGCCAAAATTATTGTCAACGCCCCTCGGGGCAACATTAGCCGGTGAGTGAATTTTATTTTAAAAGGCCACGTTAAGATTTGAGGTGCGCGCTCAACATTATTATATCGACACTCAGCCGACATATTTTCCAGTTTTTGCCGTATTACAAAAAACTGGAAAACCATAAGAAAGTCGGTGCGAAATCCGCGATGCCGCCAAGACTGTGATGAGGGGCGCCCACAAGATTTGTTGCAGCGCTGCGCAAGGCTCAAACAGAAAAAACGTGAGTTTTTAGTGCCTTAAACCGACAATCGTCCCGTTCACCAGGTGACAGCACTATTTTAGGAAAGGTTTGAGGTCTCTGATCGCTTCTAGTGTCACACGGCGTCTGTGTTGATCAACAGCTGTACAGTCTACATGCCTCGTTCAATCCAGACGCTGGTTTCTGGTCAGGGAAAGTTGGGGAACCTGTTTTTACATCAGAGGTCACGTATACTTCGAGCACGCGTCTCTCTGGTAGCTGGTGGCGGCGTACGGATCCCACTCTCTCACTCTGTCGGTAGGTGGCGCTCTGCTGCCCGATGTATACATATTCGGCCTGCACTATCTGAACTATACCCTACTCTCCTCTATTGCCTGCCTACTCTGTTGCTGCCGCCGATATGTTTTGCTCCCTCTGGGCTCCTCAGCAATGATTTCTCGCAGGCGGGTGAGACATTTGTGTCGTATTCTGGCAGTAAATTACTCGATGCGCAACTCTGCTTTCAAAACTAGCAAGCTAACGTTCGTTTGGATACAGTTGTGCGTTTAACGCGAAGCTCTAGTGTATCGGCTACAGGGTCATCACCCCTGTGGCGAAGTGGACTCGTCGACTCGGTTGTCGATACTCGTTTGCCATAACGACACAGTGCCGATAGCGGGGAGTGTTAATAATGGGCCGTGGGTGGGAGTGGGAGGGTGGCACAGTGTGCCGTTTAGCTGTTTAACGGCACAGTATGTGTCTAGTGAGCTAGCAGGTGCGTGTCACAATCACACACAACAAACAGTAGCAACGCGCCGGCGCTCAGCTGACAATAATTGTCGTCTGCGGTAGATTATTGACGCCGATTAGCCGTAACGACGATCAATTAAAGTCTGTTTTCCCTCTCTTCAACGGTTATTTATGATCATCGTCCGCTCGAAGTGTGACGTCGTTATCGCCGCGAAGTTTTATCCGCATTGTTTTCTCTGATCGTCTGATCGTCTGATCGTCTGCCATCCGACGTTGCTCTTCCGCTGTTTGGATGAAAATATCGTCTGCTGCTCTGGTCGCATGTCGGATCACTCGGATCAAGGCACGGAATGTACTCGTCGCAACTGTTTGGCGGTGATTTGCCGTATCTGTCAAATTGCTGGTACGTACCAAGTTTGGTGTTAAATCGCTTTTACAAGTTGATTTCAGTCAGCTGGCGCGCTGCGTACGCTGATAACGGTGATGTCATTTATGATGGTTCAGTGATGATTATCGCTGATGCGGAGTGGATAGTAGGTCTAACGACAGTGTACTTCATTAAAAAGGCTACCATGCGAATATAAATGGTCTATAACCATTTTTTGCTGTCAAGAACTTTCTTCCCGTGAGTGAAATTTCGTAAAACTAAGCTGAGAAATGGCGATGGGTTCAAAGTCGGCACTTTCAATGCCGTGGACACTAAGTAAGTAAGTAAAGTGAACATGCCAATTTTATACTGCACATAATCTTATCTAAACTTTAGTGAACCATAATAATGCTCAGACAGACATGTCTTCAATGCTTCACACTTAACTAGTAGGCCTACTCTGAGATTAGCTTTAATAGTCAAACCAGGTTAAGCTCAACACAGTTTCAGTTTTATTGCACAGAATACATTCATTACCGTACAAGTGATTACAGGACAAAGGCCAAGGCCACGAGTTTGTCCTCGAGCTGTCCTTTAGTTTGACGACCGTCCTCATGGAAGTTAGTGACCACAGTAGCATCACACATGATTGGCCCAGTTCATGTTAACAATTAGCATACCGTGTCAGGGTGTCTTATGGGGCAGTATCATATTTGCACGGCTTGGAAATTTAATTCCTGTTGAATACATATTTGTCAAGAACAAAAAAGTCCTGTAGCTCAATAGGGTTGTGTAAATATTGAAGACTTTTGTAGTTGTGGAGATAAGTCTGACACCCTGTAGATTAAAGCAACCCCTGTGGCAACCCCCATAACTGGATCAGGGGATGCAAGGAGAGGAAGGATCAGGAAAGGGCGGGGCCAGAGGTGTGGAGATACTGTGTGAAATGTGAGACTGGAAAATATGGCAGCAGACTGACTGAAGGTTTTGCATTTTCCAGTCTTGCGTTTTCAACTCTTGTTCTGTAGTAGGGCCTACTACTGCTAACTTCAGTATCGGATTTACCATTTCTTATTGTCTTGCATTTTTACACGTGATAGAATGCTTCTCACGTCTTAGCCATGGCCTGGGCGTCTGTGTGTCTGTCTGTCACATTCTGCAATTTTGTATCAAAACGGTGCAAGCTAGGATCACGAAATTTTCAACGTGGGATGCTCCAAGGACTCTAGTTAATCGTTACAAATTTTCGTGCCCCTGGGTAAATGGATTCCCTTCGAACTAGGGCGTCAAAGAGGGGCACCCCCTTCAAAAAGACGTTATTTTGCCGCTATTGGCTCTTATAGCGTGAAAACGGTTGCAGATTGGTACAGGCATGCTGCTTATCATAACAAGTACTGGTGACGGCTTTTTAGATTTATCAAAATCGATGACCTTGAATGACCTTGAGCCTTTATAATAAGGGTTTTTAGTGAATTTTTCACAATTTTGGGCTGCAGTGCACATTTCAAAAGTGAACTGTGATGAAATGGCTAGAGATGGACCTGGGCAACCTGTGTATGAAAATCTCAAAATTAAATGCAGATTTTAGCAGTCCAAGTGCCAACCATTTAGGTTCAAGGACGCCTGCGCAGGTGGGCATCAAAGTGGGGTACCCCCCTAAAAATGGTTATTTTACCGGTATTGGCTCTCTAGCGTGAAAACAGTTGAAGATAGGCGCAGATATACTGCTTATCATAAGAAGCACCAGTGACGAGCTTTTTTATGGTGTCAACATCGATGATCTTGAATGACCTTGAACCACTACAATAAGGGGTTTTAGTGTTTTTTCTAACTTTCGGCTGCAGCGCACATTTCAAGAGTGAATTGCGCCTAAACAGCTGGAGATAGACCTGAACAACCTGTGTATGAAATTTTTAGCCTAGAACATACATTTTTAACAATCCAGTTTCGACCTCCTAAATTCAGAGAGCCTTTCATACGGAAGCCTTAAATTTTGGTACTCCTTTAAGACGCATTATTATTTCATTGCGTGCTGTACACAATTGCCCAGGTGGCAGTAACGCTGCTATCGCGCGTCACGTGAGCTTTTCTCAGATTACTTGTTTTTTCTCGCACTATTTTCACTTGCTACATCTTTTGTCCACCACTTTGTGAGTCAGCGTTGGGTTATGTACTAGATACCACACTGATGGAATGGGTAAGGGAGTACGCAGTGAAAGCTTGTACCACTCCAGACAGTGGGCTGTGTGGTACTTCAACCAGGCTCCGAAGTTCGGTGCGTCGCATAGATACATACATGGTCGTTTGCTTTTTTTATGACGCACGCACGATTGCAGCGCCGAAAGTTTGGAAAACAGTACCAAACCAGTGGGATATGACTGTGGTTTAATAGAAGCATGCAGTAGTGGTGGTGACGACGCAGCAAGTCTTGGTGCGGTGCGGTGGTCACTAGCCGAGCTGACAGGTAACAACAGGTGCTCCAGCCTACCGACTGCTGCCTGACTGGCTGGCCGTGCTGCCGCTGCCGTTCGTTCAGGTGTTCCAATACAATGTACCCGGGTACCTGATGCAGCTGTAGGCAGCAGTCAGCTGTAATTGCCGTGAATGAATGAGTGAATGGATGACGCACCGGTCTGCCCCTCTCATGGTTTGACCACGTGACTTCTCTGTCTGCCCGCCGTCAGCCCCTCATCACTGGTGAATCGTCCGGCCGGTGTAGTGGAAAATTTGTCGCACCGGAAATAATTCCCACATGCAGCAGTACGGGTTAAGGTTAAGATTAGGGATAGGGTTAAAGTTAGGGTTAGGGTCAGGGTTAAAAGTAGGATTAAGATCAGGGTTAGGGTTAGGGTTAGGGTTAGTAACATTATGAGAATATGGAGGTGGGAAGAATTTTCCAGGTGCGACAAATTTTCCGCGACACCGGCCGTGTCGCCTACTGCATGGTGGCGCGAATTTTAACGCAGGTTTGTCCACGGCCTCCCGTGGTTTGTCCCCCTCCTCTCCGCAACAGACGGGCCGGACTGAAAGGTGGACGGGTCAGCTCAGGGCTATTTGCTCTCGGGGCCGGAGGGGGGGTTGGTCCTGAACAAAACTGATGGCCTCTAATCCCCCGCCATCATGAAGTAGAAAAAAGTATGTAAGGGGGTCAACTTTAAACTCTCTGTGACTCCACTGACCCTCTGTTTTTCATGATTAAAACTTTTAACCATGCCATCTTTGTTCTATTTGAATTAATTACTCGTTATTGAGGAAACTTGAAGCGTTGCCGATTCTGCTTACAACTATAATTGCACAGGGTTGTTGGCGCTGCATCAAACTGTACGTGAATTGATTACTAGTGCCGTGCAGTGCAGTTATAGTGTAATAATCAGTAATTGAGAGTACTGTATAGCTAGCGGTTGATGTTAATTGAGAGCTATGTGTGGTTATGACAAGCTCTGCGCTTCTGTACTTACTGTCTATTAGGTACCTGTATGATAATGATGATGACATGATTGGTGGCGCCACTTCTCAGTGTGTGAAGCCTTAATTCCAGTTATTTCAATTTGTTGTGGCAACAAGATGTACGAGAAATCCATAACCAGTTATACGAAAAATGTATACTGGATCGAAAGGCTACTACAGATCGACAATATGTTCCCCTTTTCTTGTTTAAATTGCAACCCATGGGCACCCGTCCACAAGACTGATGACGCAACCCCCTGTAAGTGTACCGCCACCCTTTTGGTCCCCATCCCTTTTGTCTTTTCCCTTCTTCTCGTTTTTCTTCCCTTAGAAGTAGGACCACTTCAGTCTAGCTACGGGTCTGGGGCGGTTTTGGTGACGCATTCCACCCTTGGTTCAGACGCCCCTAGTGCAACTTGTTGTCCAACGAATCCGAGGCGGTAGAGTTAGGGCTTGAGTGACTAGGCCATGTAACCGCTGCAGTGTAGCTACACAGTGATGATCTATAATATTGCCTATATACTGACTGTCTTGTGCTGTGCCGGCCGTCATTCGGTGCTTGAATGTTGTCAAGTGATTGAGCACGCGACCGACTGCTCATCCTGTCATTGTATTATGGGTTATATACAATTGTACTACTGGCGTCCGACGATTGTCTGTCTCAGCCTGTAAACATTTGTAGCAGACAGGCTACTCAGCAATATACCATTTGCATGCAAGTTGATTTAGGGCTGGCTGGCTGCTTTCATGGCATCTGGTGATCATAAGGTGTTGGAATCTCGGAAGTGGTGGCAGCTAATTGTATTGGCATGAGCTAATTATACCGCAGCGCGGCAATGCGGCCATCCAGTTGGATTCGCGGTGCAGCCCGCAGACATACCATCGCCATAATCAGCGATACTGAGCCTTCACTTCGTAGTCCTACAACTATCACTCAGTTCCTAAGCTGGCATGTAAGCCCAGAAGTTGGGTTGATTGCAGCATAACATAACGTAAGCGAAGTATATCTTTATATAGACAATCAATCGTAGGCGGTCGGTCTGTATGTAGTGCAAGGCTGAAGGCGTAGATACTTAGGGCCGTTCTACGCGGCCGTTGACACGTAACGCCAAGCTGTTGCATGCCGTTGTTGTCGTCGATATTATAGCTCTACTGCTCTCTGTCTGTCTGTTTCTATAGTCTATACGCTAGATGTCGCTACCGCTACCGTCTGTGTGTTGGCCGCGTTGTCGATCAATGCCGTTCGTCTGTCCGTCTGCTCGTCCGTCTGTTCCTCCCTTCGTTTTTGCCTTGTCCACGGATGATATATCCGGGTATGCTTTGATGGAATTACAGTACTCCGAACTTCTGTCACCACTGTACCTTAGCACGAAGAATCGAAGATAGACTCTTGACTATACCCTCTCGCCCTCTGATGGTCTTCAGTGAACTGATAGGGTTTTGAGGTCGGAGGTGGTCTTAGGCCATCGCCCAGCATGAGTAGTTGTGTTGACCATTTTGGAAGTCTGCCGCCATGCAGGCCGATAAATTGTTCGTGTATAATGCATAGTTTTTTTTGTTATGCGGCCATCCTAAAAGGCCGCAATGCGGGTCTTGTCCGTTCGTCCGTTTCATACGGGCTTCCAATATGAAAACTAAAGGGCATAGAGAAAACAAAATTGGTGTGATTTTTTCCAGGGTAAGCAGTATGTCAGTTTGCAGGTCAAAGTTTGGGGTTATTGCTAGGGCTGCACAGTGCAGTGGGCAAATGAATACGCATAGCCAGGCGGACGGCCGCATGCCATGTCCGCACTGAGCCAACATCTTGGTATATTGTTATTGAAACTCAGCCTATAATTGGCAGGCGTCGAGTGTGGCCATTGCTACTAGTCCCTGGTGCACGAGGCGCCATGTGTTGATCCGTGCATCAGGTGGCTTTAGACATTCAGACGTGGGTGGGCTAACACTAGCGTAGGCCGTAGTTCGAACGCACGACGTTGGTACAATATTTATTATGTCAGTACAATGTGGTCCCATTGCTGTACTATTTATAGTTTGTTAAATGCACGTTGTTATACTTTTATGCGTGCATGTGTGTATGTGTGTTTTTACGTTGGCTGCTGGCATCATTTACTTTTAATAATGTCCTGCTTTAAGTGAAACATTTAAGGAGCAAAACCAGAGAACACATGCAGATGAATTTGTCATGGATGGTCCAGGATGTTTTCAGTTAGCCTAATTAAAGTTAAGATCTTGGTTTGACAAAACTCAAAAAAAAACAATGCGATGCAACTGATGACGTGCAAAGTAGCCTACAGAATTTGCATCGTTTTAAGTTACTATTATATTTATTATTTCATCGTAGGCGAAGTACAGAAAAAAAGGAAAAGAAAGAAAACGAAAAGAAAAGAAAAAGAAAAAAAGAAAAGAAAGAAAAGAAAAAAGCTAATTAATCATTTCACTTTCGTACTGCAGTGATCGATTATTGCAAATTTTCTGTTTACTGATGATACAGTTATCTGAAATGGCACTGCTGTCGTGTATAGGTAGTGGGTACTGCTGTGGGCGGACTGTCATGGAAGTATAAATATTTATAGCTCCGTGGCATCTAGATAGCATGCTGCACTGCCTAAGTACATGAGATCGACTTGATGCTCGGCATACAATAGACGTGTACTAAACGAGAAGAAAAAAATTTTTAAAAAACAGAATACGTTCTGTGAAGGCCATCGCCGCTGTATGTTTCTTATGCTTAACCTTCGTGTAATAGTTAATATGTTTACAGCCATTGTTGATCCCCATTTAGGTCACATGACATCGTCGGTCGGTCACGTGATCAGTGTTTTGCCAATATACGTTTTTATAGGTGTCAGTTATATCCGTACGACTGTCTGCTTGCACGATTGTGGAGATGTGAAGCTTCACTTATATTGGGGTCGTGACCTTGACTTTTTGAAGACTGAAGTTAGGTGACGTCATCTTTGGTCAAGAGGTCCTGTTTCTGGTCTAACAACGGCGTTGACCAATCTGTCTGCTGTCTGGTGGCCTGTATCGAGTTGACCACTGACTGAACCATCGCTGGAGTTTGGTGCTTGTTTGCTCTTGGTCTGCCTGAAGTTCATACTCCACTACTTTCATTTGTTGCGGACTTGTTGAAACGCCGGAACCTGTACAGCTGCAGCGGTATATGTTATTTGACAAAGTTAGCAGTATTAAAAAGAAGACAAATTACATAAAAAAATACGTGTTGATTACTCTTCAGCATACGTACAGTGAAGTACGGGAATATGGCATAGGTGAGGGTTTTATTGTAAAGGTTTGCATGTATTGGTACCACTTGTACAGCGTGTTGTCTAGCAAATCTAGAACAAATCCGAAGAGTGGACTGTGGGCTTGACTGGCTGAGTGGTGGTTACAGCTTTCGGTCAGTTCTTAATTTCATTACACCACCAAACCAGTCGGTCAGTCGCCGGGACTCCCGTCCGTCCGTCTGTCTGTCTCTCTGCCTGTCTGTTTCCCTGTCATCGTCTTTGTCTTGTTCACTCACTCTGTCTCTTCGCTGCGGCTTGACTATTCTGGCTCGCCCTTCAGTCTGGGCGTATCGGCAGTTCTCTGTCTGTGTGTAGGACTGTCTGGTGTCCAGTGCTGGGAACTGCATGGCGCAGGTGGACGGGCAACATAGACGGAATCGTTGTTGCACTGAACTTATGAAGCTGTTAGAATGGCACAAGATCGTGTAACAGACATAGCTGGAGCAAGGTAGGTCATTTCTAGACCATGGCGCAAGAAGTAGAGCGTATGGCAGACAGGCATTTCTGGTCTACGGTGCCAATCTGTGGAACGAACTTTCTTTCTGACTTCACCTCTCCATCGCCACTGTGGCATTGAATAGTCTATTTTGTGCTGATGTGCCGTTAGGAAACTGGCAAACTCACTCATTTTGCGCCGTCACTCTCGGTCTTCAGGCAGCGTTTTTAGACTTAAGACTTTCGTCTTTCGTCGGACTGATTTCGACTTCAAGGACAGCTCGAGGACAGAAAATCGTGGCCTTGGGTGTTGGTCTCGACGCCTTGGCCTCTAGTCACTGTAATGAATGTGCTCTGTTCAGAATGAGTTTATGGTATTTGTATGGTGTAATCCATTTTGTTATGTCACCGTGACTGTGCAGTATTCAGTACGGTATTTGTATCTGCGGTTTTAATTTGGTGCAGATAGGTTCTTAGACAGCTTTTCTTCAGACTCGTTACTTAATGTTCTTCTTCTTGGCCTTGAAAATGTTGACCTCGAATCCCGTCTCTGTCATATCCGGATCTAATTATTTGACGTTTTAAAATACTGACGTGGTCCTAGAAATTATGCTCACTTTTTAGGCTGATCGATGATGATGATGATGATTTACTCTCTCAGTCATTATGATCCGTGTAAGTTGTATTCTGTTGCTCGAGGCAAACTACCAGCACGTACCGCGCGGTGGCGGGGTGTCAGCGGTTGACTGAGAGAGTCACGGCACGGCCACTCGGCCAGCTCCGGGAGGGACAGGACAGTCAGTGCCCAGCCCGGCCCGGCCGGCGGGGTGAAACAACGGACGATCGCAGGACACCCTGCCCTATCCCGACCAGGCGTTACCCCTGGTTCGTCTACACGGCACGGCACAGATGGCGGGCATATTGTCTCCATGGCTAGGGTGGTGGGTGGCTGCAGTGAGTGCATGGTTGAGATCCAACTGTCAGTCGGTGCACCTTATAAGGCCTATTTTTGGGTGGGAAGGCCAATGATTGCTGCATGCTCTGCTCTGGTGCGATGATATCGACCTATAATCCCATTTACTCATTTCATTTACTCTCTCAGTCATTATTGTCAATTGCATGCAGCTCTGTAGTCATAGCCATACTGCATTTTAATTTTTATTTACAATTTTAATTTTGATTTTAGTTGAGTTTTTAAAAAAAATTATCCGTTATTTTTTTTATCAGCGTCTAGCATTGATCTCTAGACGCCTCAAGGACGATTTTGTCTTTGACCTCTATCTTGAAGGTCCAGTCCTTGGTGATGGTTTCAATATTTTCTGTGTATTCTGGATCATCCAAGATTTGTTGCCATTAGAAAATAGTGTGTAAAACGATGCTCTGTTGTGTTCGCCAGGTGGCAGCACTATTTTCGCATAGGTTTGTGAGCTCTGATCGCTTCTATAGTTTCTGATGCATCGCTGTACTTTCCTGCAGTTCATAAGTTTTAGTATTTTTGGCTCGAAAAAATGAAGCTGAATAGGGGACGGTTACTTCAACTGGTATTGAACCTGTTGTTAATTTTTGGGCTTCGACAGTTTTGTAAAAATTTCGTCAAGATCTTACGATCGGGAGGTCGCGTGTTCGACTCTCGATTAGGTCACCATCGAGTGGTTATGAATTACTACTCAAATGGGTGACTGTCTTCGTACAGATAAACCATGACCAAGGTTAACTCAGCCTCCCGTCCCTCTGGGACAGGTTAATGCAGTACCTATTTGGGCTTAAGGCCGGGCGTGTTCACCTCTGTCGGGTGGCAGCTAACGCTGTCTGATCCCATATGGCAGCTCTGTGATGGATTTCGTGTTAAGAGCTATACACCAGATTTACCTTTAACTGGCAGCCCAGGGCGCGGCGGCTCGCAATGAAGTTGTCGGATTGATGACAATATACCGAGCAGCGGTTGCATGCTTGCTTGCGCTGGTGCTAAATAGGTGTTTGTTATTATTGACCAGTCAGTTACAGTTGCAGCTAGTCAGTAGGCTGGCTAGACACTAGACACCGAGTCAGCCGGTACATTAGACAGAGTGTGTTGTATGTGCGGTTACTTGTACGTCTCTTTGTCTGCTTCTGTTCTCCTCCCTATGTCTGTGTCTCGCCCAGCTCTTGGTTGTTTCGCCGGCTGCCTCTGTCCTCCGTGCTGGGGTGGAAGGGAAGG
>Ga0209671_1008133_pt1 | contig 10963 bp, 4 predicted proteins | sample WorMetHERISLAND2_2_FD_187401 | JGI IMG/M metagenome (GOLD analysis project Ga0209671, IMG submission 187401) | Marine gutless worms symbiont microbial communities from Max Planck institute for Marine Microbiology, Germany - Olavius geniculatus... | ecosystem: Host-associated > Annelida >...
GGCCCAGATGTTTTATTTTTTTTGACCGCGAGATCTCCGAGATGCGTGGGCCGACCGGCATGAAATTTTGCATGATGGTAACTACTGGGCCCAATTTTATAATGTCGGTCCAAAATTTAGGGGGGCACACCCCAAAAAAATTTCAGGGGCCAAAAACTTGCAAAATTTGGCACGATTTCGGACGACTTCGAAGTTCGGCGGCGAATATCTCCGAAATGGATGAAGATATTCAAAATCGGATTTTTATTCCGTCTACCGTGATTCCTCCTGCATTAGGCGAAACAAGTCCGGTGAAGTTTGGTCCGGTGACCTTGGAGATCTCGATGTTGAATTGTACCCACAGAAAACGCATTTTTCGGAGGACCATATTTCGGCCCCTAAGGGGTGCTGCGCCCCCTAATTTTTACACGTGCTAGAGAATCACCGAGTCTTACTAGCGCACCCCCACCGGGGATGGGGGCCCCCTTACAACTTTTTTCAAAGGGGGGGTGAAAAATTGGCTTAAAATGCAATAAAGGAGCGCTTATAACTTCAGAGTTAGGGGGTGTAGCCCGACGAAACTTTGGCACTTGACGCGGCTCTAGGTTGGGGTGTTAACGCAAGTACAACTTTTGGGGCACCCCTCCCCCCCTTAAAATTTGGGAGGGCAAAAAACGTTCAAAAATCGATGCGATTTACGACAACTTTCGAGTTTGAGCGCAAATATCTCTGGAACCGATGAAGATAGCAACAAAATCTAAACGGCGTTGACGAGTACGATCCTTTCGGCGTTGAACGTAAAAAATTTGGTGAAATTCCGTCCACTACGAACAAAGTTATAAGCGCTCATGTTCACCTACCCTAAGTCAACAATGCGCGTTCGGCATATGCCAATGCATTGGAGTTTGGGTCACGTGACTTTGATGCCGGGAAAATTTTACCCCTCATTCTAACTTTCCCCAATCGGACTTAGGGCGCCGGGTGGACTCACGTTGGGCTTTACCGCAAATTTCAAGTTTTTCATAATTTACTCAAATGATAATCAATTTACACAAAATCTTTATCAGTTGTAGCTAAAGAAATATTAATTTATAATATTGCAACAAAGTATGGCAGTTGATTAAATATTCTTTGCTAGTCGTGATGTAATGCTGACATCATAATGTGTCACGGGTGCAAACTTGATAGTCTCAACTGGTGCTGTCTATCACTACTCTGCTACGATGGTGAAAAATTTTGTTTGCTGATGACAAATTTTTGAAGTTTTACAGTTGCAGCCACAAAAACCTGAAAAGCAATTGCATTTACGTGTCTGTGGGGATAGTTGGAATTTCACATGTTCAAGCAAGACAGTGCACTAGCACACCAAGCTTGCAAAATTGTTGCGTTTTTGGATCGCAAGACGCTTGATTTCATGTCTCCATGTTGCTTAGTGCTGACACGTAAACATTTTTCATTAGTGAACCAGATCAAGTTCACCATCGAAGCTAGGTAGCAACTGACAGCACCAGTTGAGACTATCAAGCTTGTACCCATGTTGCAATATTTTGAATTATTATTTTTTCAGCTACAATTGTTAAAAATTTTGTCTAAATTGGTCATCGTTTGAGTGAATTATGAGAAAAACAAAAAGGGGTCTCTTTTTTATGAAACAATGTGTATATCGAGATGGTTTACCTGTTTGCAGACAGTCATCCATCTAAGTAGTAACCACTTGATAGCAACCTGACTGCGATGCACTGGCTGTATATTCATTGTTTGACAGTGTAAGCTGGTGTCTGGCTGAGGGTTAAGGAAATGGAGACAGTAGCTGGTTGTTGGTCAAGGCTGTGACCCCAATACAGGAAACTGCGTGTGCTTATTGTATAGTTCATGTGTGTATCAAACGTAACATAAAATAAGTGAAATAAATTAATAAATGGCTTGCCGCTCAGGAGTGATTTTACATTATGTGTTGCCACTCTGTGGACCTTATAGCTCACAGCAGTGTAGTAGTCGAGTCCAGCATTGGGCTTGAGTCCTTATTTTTCGTGGCTAGGACTCGAACTAAGAGGACTGGACTACATCACTTAATTGGCTTGGGAGTGATTTTTTAAAGGTTAAAAGGTTAAAGGTGTTGTATGGCTTTTTGTACAAAGCCCATTTCAGAGCTATGGAGCATCATCTGCCGTATGGGATTACACATTGTTACCTGCCACCCGAGACGGGTGAACGCGCTCTGCCTTAACCCTCGCCATACAAGCCGGTACTTGATTTACCTACCCGGACAGTTAGAAGGCTGAGTTGATTTTGGTGTTGGTTATATACCTGGATGGTTTACCTGTCCACAGACAGTCACTCATCTCAGTACTAACCACTTGATAGCAACCCGACCGGGAGACGAGATCCTCAGCTTGCGACTTCTTGATCGTTACGCCACAACAAGGTACCTTGTTATATCTGTACGACGATACGATCATAATGTTTTGGGTCATATGTCAGGTTTATAGCTGCACGACGTCGCATCCTTCAGCCCACTTCAGCTGCTACAGCTACAGCTGCTGCTGCTGTTGCTGATGATGATGATGATGATGACGAAAGCAATGAGAAATCATCGTTGTCATCTTCGGCTATAGAGCAGCGTGTCAGGTCGATGGTACAACAGAGGGACGATGTCGACCCATCTCATTTCTGGTCTCTTGCCGCACCACCAGCAAGTTATACACACCAGCAGCAGGAGCCGCACTCGTTGTCGTCCACCCCATCATCTACGGTCTGTTGTTGTAGTTGTAGTAGTAATGGTTGTAGTAATACGAATAGTAGTAGTAGCAGCAGCCAGCAGCAGTAGTAGTAGTCGTTGTGGTGGTAGCAATAGTCATGGCTTATGTTTTTGCCGCTGATCATATTAGTCTGTTTTTCTGTCTTTGTTTATATTTTTGTTCTAGGCTTAGAAAGACGTTTTCATTCCAGTATATTGTATAATGGCTTATGAAAATTGTTTAAGGACTTTGATCTAGCACTAATCGAAAGCGTTTATGTGGCCTCCGATTTGGTTGTTAATTTGGTCTTATCTTGCACCGCTTCAGAGATATGCCTACGCACTGGTTGCCAACTACTCTTGTCTTCTTGATATAAAGCCACAATGGTGTGAGAGTGTAAGTATGATATGAAGATTGTGCAGCGGCTGGAATGTGCAGATGCGTAGGCAGCCCATGTTTGAGGGGGGACAACTTGCACCCAACACATAGTCATAAGCTGGGGGATGGCACAGAAGGGGGTCACTAAACAAAGGCTGGGAATTGTTGCAAAGGTAATAAAAAATTGAAATAAATCGACAAACTACCGCTGTCTTGTTTAGAGAGAAAGGGATAGCTAAGTAGCAGAAGGAAAAGAATGAATGAGTCACTGTAATGAGATTTGCGGACGTTTTGGACGTGGGGTCTTCAGAACCCTCATCCAAAATTTTACCCTCTCCCCCTCTGTCTCCCCCGGCAGTTACAGGCCTGGGTGTATTTATATCGGGCTAGCAAGTGTTTGCATACGTGTGTCTGTGCGTCAGACGGCATTTGACTGCGACTTGTCTGGCAGCAGCAGTCAACAGCAACAGCAGCAGACTGAACGCTTCACTGGTGCCACTACGACTGGTGATTATTTGTCCGCATTATCATTACTGACTGAAGAAACCTGAGGTCAAATTTGCAAAACATCGTAAGATGTTACGACATACGGCAGGTTTACTACAGATTTACGATGAAACGCGATTTACAAAAAATTGTACAAGAAAATTACGAGAAACATACGTCAAAGTTGTGGCAAAATGTATGACAGTCATACAACAGCACCAAGCATGCATGGAGTAATTATTTCAATTTTTCATTAGTATATAATTCTCACATAGTGTCGTAATACGTATAAATTTTGTTTGCGTTAACAGCATTCAGCAAAATCGCTGATAAATCAGTTCACTTATTATTGTTGACATCGGTAACCATTAGCAAGCGGAAGCAGATGACTGGCATGCAATGCCATGCACCACCAGCTCAGTGACACTGTGTCATAATTGGTTGAGGTCGTAGTTCAGGTCAGTGTAATGGCGGTTGATTGGCTGGCTAATTTTAGCAACTACGGAGTTACAACAAAATTGCGCGAGAGCTACAAACTTGTAAAATCAGCTTCCAAAATTTGGATATGATGTTTTTACGACAATCTTACAACGTTGTAACTTTTTGATTTACGACAAAGATATGATGAAATTGCGAAGATTTTACGACAATTTTGTGATTGTTTTACGATATTTTGTAAATTAGACCTCCTTTGTATTAAATGTCCCTTCAAATTCATCAAATTTGTACCAACTAGTTATAGCTATTTACATTGTAAACAGACAATTATCTACCAATTTTCAACTTTGTGTGAAGAAATTTAGTGCTTCTTGATATTACGGTAGACTGCATCATTCATCGTCATCACTTTTTAAATTTTGGTATAGTTTGTGAAGGATGACAAGAACCTTTAGTTGAATTTTGAGGTTTTGTGGTTTTTCTGATTTACTACAAACAATAGTTGAAATTAATCAATTAATTTCTACGAACTTTTGGGGTTTAATTGATTAAAACAATTTTGATCAGTACCAGTCCTACTTCTTCATAATTTTGATTTGTCCTGTGGTCCTAATCAAAAAAGTTTGTTTTTTAAGTTGTTCGTGCTAAAAGTGACGTATGCTGTTGTGAATGCAGGGACGCCCAGCCAACTAGCCACACAGTCTGATGAGTTGACCGCTACTGGTGTAACTCAGCCTGGCCATCCTTGCGTGGCTGTGACAGAAACCATTGAGTCTATATCAGACCTTGAATCCACACTGACAACCACTAGCTGACACTGTCTACTACAACAAACAACTACTACTACAACAACAGCAGCAGCAACAACTACCACTACAACTACAGACGCCGCTGGGACCTTTGATTTGTTAAAGGCGCCCTCAGGCTGGATGTTAATAGAGCCAGCCATTTGGCTAACTTGGGCTGTATGCTAGCTTAACTGGGCTTAACCCTTGCCAGCTCTAGAACTATAAATGTGATGAGCTGTCACCTAGCAGACCTGAGTCTGTGGATAGGTCTTCTCTGACTGCTAGAGCCCCAAGCCGAATTCGATGTCCAAATTAGCTGCGAAATTTTTGTGCACTGAAAATCTGCCAAAAAATTTATGGCTAGTCGAATTTGGCGCAAAGTATTTTTGGCCGAAAATCTGCCCACATAAATATGAATATTCAGATCTTTTTTCTTAGAGAAAAATCGCATTCACTTAGTTTGAAAGGTTTGCTGCATGCTTTTCAGCAGAATTACTGACAAGTCATTTTGTGCCAGCTGTCAGCGACTGTGGTTGCACACTTAGTGGAAAATGGCCAACGGTCAAATTTTAGCTGTGTGTGTTTCAATATCCTGCAATAATTTTTCTAATCCAGATATCGGCCAAAATCATGAGCACTCAGCTGAGTTTTATCATATTTTCAACTACTCGTGCTAACTTGACTGATCTGAATATCAGCCGAAAATCTTTTAATCTATCTGGAATTCTGTTTTTTGGAATAATTTGGATTGGAGATCTGCTGACTGTCCGTAATAGCTGGGAGACTGTCATTGTGCGTAATAATGTTGAGTGCAATCAGTGATCTGCTGCAATGTATAAAATGCCATCTGATGTGTTAGTAGGTCACTATCGTGCTGTGCTGAGCTTGTTCCTGTAGTGTTGATATGTGTTCAATGGCAGTTCACAGATGTCACCGTACGCTTAGTTCATGATTCGATGTGTAGCTGGAATCTCTCTACCCGTTATGTTTTGTTACGGATGCTAGCTAATCGTCTGTCTTTGGTTCTGTTACTTGCCATGTCACGTAATGCCAGCTCGTACTTGTGCATGCATCATTTCTTAGATAGATGTAAAACACGTTCCAGAAAAAATTTTAAAAATGTAAAAAAAAACATGGCAGAAATACAAAACGTTTAAAAATGTTGATAAAGAACGTTAGCTCTTATTTGTTCAACTTCTTGCTTGAAACCTAATGATGTAAGTGCAGCATAGCTAGAACTAAACAAAAAAAGAAGAAAATTTTCAACTCTGAGGTCATAAGACCAAATAGCACTAGACTAAGTAAGTAAACTACCACCATGATAGCTTATTAATTGTTTCATTTCTTTTAAAAGTGCTTCTCGACGTTCTTGGTGAAATTTTCGAATTTTAACAAACGTTTTTTATAATAATAAAAAACTTTTAAAACTTGGCAAGAATAGAAAACGTAAAAAAAACGTTTTTTACATTTATGATTTCTTATGAGTGCAAGTTTGTTTTAGTTTGTTTGATACCAGGTATCAGCAGCATTGTGGGTTAAAAAAGTAGATGAGGCAGGAAGTTCCAATCTTCCTATAAATGAGATTCTGGGTGCTCAGTATTTCAAGTTTGCCGCTAAATTTCTACAAAATGGGGGTTTGTCAGCCCCAAATTTAGCATTTTTGGATAAAAAGTATCGAAAAAAGATTTTCCGACACCCCAAGTTTACGGTTAAGGGCAGTTGCTCCACCTGCCACGTGTGAAAGGAAAGACAAAACTGTAGTTTTATATTGAATCATCTGAGCACATGGACATTGATGCTTTCTGATACTACAGCTTTTCGTTCCTTCTTTCTCAAGTCAGTCCGTGCTCGCTTGTATTCGTATGAGGGAAAATCATTGATGAAAGCTGCTGTGGCTTTTTTATTTTTCTCCGGCTGAATGTTTTTTCACCCTTTCTGTTGTTAAAACAGCAGGAGAGGTGTAATATTTACATTTTATATTTTGCAGTCAGCAGTTGTTTTATTCTACTGGTGACTGAGATACTGGTGTGTGCATGTTTTTGTTATCTTTATCCGCATGCTAAAACAGTAATGATATAAAAGGTGCCGCTGGTCTGCACTGTAATTCAAAAGTTGTACTCGTTTTATCTTTGCTCTTTCTCTTTTCTACTGTGCTACTTTGGTTGTTTTGCCTGTTGCTACAATTTGAATACGCTTTATTGTTGGTTAGCCTACCTGGACATACTACTGCGATTATGAGATGTTGCGACCCCTGTTATGCCGCCATCGGAATCAGACATTGCAGCCAGCACTTTTTTCTTCATAGAGAACAAACTAATTTGAGCACACCAGTCACTTAGTTTGGAAATTACACGCCGCCGATAACTTATACTTGTTGCTGGCTTAGTTTTTAGTTAAACGAAGTAACTGATAACGTGCTGCAGCATGGGTAAATTTGTATATGCTTGACACTTTAAGTGTGTAGTCGTAGGCTGTTTGAAGAATTATTATACGCCGTTGTTGTAAATAATTTTATTCAATAAAGTTTTTTTTGTTGCAGCAGAGGACGCATCAGTCATTCTATCTATCACATGTTAAATGGTCATGGCCCATGGGAATGGTGCTTTATGTCATCGGTTTTGTTTGTATTTCAAACTGTCGTCTTGTTTGCTTTTTACATGCGAAAGCAGCTACTGCTTTCAGTGCGTCTTAGCCATCGCAATTCTGTCTGTCCATCACACGGGTTGATCAGTCAAAAACGGTCTAAACTAGGATTATCAAATCTTCACCGCCGGCTGCCTGGTAGACTCTAGTTTCAGGAACCATAAAGCTTTTCCATAAATTCGAAGGGGGTCACCCCGAACGAGGGCACTAAATGAGAGGGGGTGGGCAAAATTTGCGATTTTTGGCCAATAAGTCGCTGTATCTCAGTAACGGTGCGAGATAGGGACTATAGGTTACTATTAATTGCTAATAGGAAGTTGTACACTGGTTGTCGATTGGCGCCGAATTCAATGACCTTGAACGCCAAAGTAGGGGGTTTATGGATGTTTTTGGCGATTTCGGGCTGCAACACAAGTCTGTATCATTCACATGGTGGCGCCACGGAACTATCGTTATGCGATCCAGATAGAGAATTTGCTATTTGTATATTAACTTAGTGTGAACACCCCAATTTTCAGATAAACTACTGAACCGGAACTGCTATAGGCTTTTGCACGTCTCGTGAGCATTAGCTCAAATTTCTTATTTATTCAATGAAATCGATGAACTTATGAAAAGGGGCCACATCATTCGTCTACGATTGCGCTGAAGAAATTCGGATGTCAGCATTTATTCAGCTCATTGGGCTGACACAACAGAATACAGTATTTTGTAATAGCCTAGGGTGCCTACATTTTGCCGTTCAACGTCAGCCTTTCCGGTCGAAATTTCTTAGTGATCATTAGTTTGCCGATCTGTGGATTCTTAGGGGCGAAGACCCTATAACGTAGGCTTATTATGTGTATGATAATTGCTTTAAAAGTAGCCAGGTGTGTATGGTCGCGATATATACGCTGATGTTACGAACGGACAATTTAACGACTGTTACACCGCGCTATGCAGAGCTAGAATTAAGTCTTTTGCTAAAAGACTGATCTGATCAGTATCTTCTTTGATTCACAGGATACTGGCATCCTCTTACACAGGCTGAGTTCGTAACTTTGAGCCTAGTCGTGTAAGGCATCATCATCATCATTGTTTTATGCCTCCGTCAACATGCGTTTCCAAATTTTAGAAAAGTGGGCAAATTTGCGGCTTCCATTGAACATCCAAACACCAAAAGTGCTTCAGCTTCAGGGGGCAAAGGTTCAGGGGGCTTTGCTCCCCTGACCCGCTGACCAGGGGCCCTGACCCTGGACTTCGCTAGGGGCTCTCCCCCCAGACCTTCGTTATAGGCTCGCGCTACCGCGCTCGCCATGGGGTCGTGCCCTCCCAGGTATTGCTGCCTAGAACCGCCACTGAAGTTGGGTAAGTTATTTGTTGACGGAATTTGACCAGACTTTCACCACTGACGAACTTCGGGGCAAGGATGAACGCTTCAAATTTTGGGTTCCAAGCGTCAAGGTCACGGTCGGGTCAAATATGCCCCATATTGCAGTTTTTGGCCTTGTAGTTGTCACATGTTGGCGGAGGCATAATAGTTGACGTAATTCTAACCACTATCTAGTTTCGTGCTGAAACGTCAGCGGGAGGCTGTCGAAGAGGCCGCAGAGCTCAGTGGATTGGCCGTTTGAAGGGTTAGCAATAGCACAGCACGGAGACGGATAGACTGAGGCAGACACAGCCGTGAATCCAGGCCCGGCCGGGCAGCATGACAAGCTGTACATGCAGAACTGAAACTCGCATTCATTTCTGTTTTGGGCAGGCATAATAACCGTGAAACTGCCTAAAAACAGTCGCGTGGAAGTTTCAGTTTTTTGTCTTAAATGTGGGCGCCGCTTGATCTACGCCGTGTTGGCCAATGGCCAGGGAGAGGAGCTGTATTGAAGTCGATCAAATATCTCTGTGAGCGAGTGAGTGTTCGTGTTTTGCGATGAATGCTATCCGCTGTGAGACAGAAAAAAACACACAATTTTTTATCCTTAACTTGAAGAAAAGTGATCCAATTTTAATCATTTTTAGTACGCATATTTCTGACAACTTGCCGTCAAATGGCTATTCAGTTCCCCACCTTACCCAGTGTCTGCTTTTGCACTACCTGGGGAAAGAGCCAACAAAATATTGCATTTTTATCCACGTTAGTATTATTGCTTAACCAAATAACACGCACAAAACACATTTTGTTTATATTTTCGTCGCTTTAGCTGATAACTTATCCGATTGTCTATTTTTACTGTCTACAGAAAATGTTGGCCCATTACACGAACACAGGCTTGAAGACACTACTATTCGTTGATAGCAGTGTTGATAATGTTCTGCTCCAGACGAATCCAGACTTTACTAGTCCCGTCTTGAATTTATCAACATTCTTAAATGTTAGGCCTATCTGGTAGATGGGCTGCTGGGTGACTTGGGGCCACAGATTCTCAGAAATGAAATCTATTAACGTTTTTGTTGATTTTAATGCATATTTTGCCTGTTCTGTTTTTCACAAACAGACGTCACGTGAGGTTAGAAACTGAATGGCGATTTGATGGCCAGTTGTGTCAGAAATACGTGTACTAGAAATTACTGAAATTGGATCGCGCTTCTTCAAGTAATAATGAAAAAATTTGGTGTTTTTATGCCTCACAGTGTAGAGTAGACACTATCACGTCAGTCATTTCGCCGCTACTGCTGCTGCTGTTCAGAACTGCGAGGCGCCTCAAGTCACAGCAGCAGCAGCTGATAAATCGCTCATCCTTGCCACTAGCTGAGCGCTACGTGTGACCACCAACCAATCGATTTTTCTTCTGATTATCTGGGCGGATTATCGCGTAGGTAGCTCGGCGTGAGATGGCTGGAGTGACAGGGTGTCGCTCAGATAGGCCTGGTAGCCGGTTGGCGCTCTGTACATGACGTCGCCGCCTTCCACACTTAGGCTTACCCCCACGCAATCACTGTCAGTCGTCCTGTTTGCAATTACAGATTCGAGACATAACTAGCAACGTCTACCAATTAGCCATGGCCTATAGGCTACCTCTCTCGACGCTTTCTACATGCTAACTAGTACTACCATCTACAGCGCCTGTCTGAAAGACGCGGTGCATGCTTAGACCGATAGATTGGCAGTTGGCACGCTGATACCCCGTTTACACGATCAAGCGAACATCGAGCAATTAGAGCACACGTCGTGCACGTGTATTTTTGAATGCATTTGTTGGATGTTTGCTCGGTGATTGCTCGATGTTTGCTTCATCGTGTAAACGGGTTATAAGCCGTCGGTCGCTAAACTGGCTAATTACAGCGACAGGTAGGGCGACAGTCTATATGCGGTGGGCGGGTGCAACAACTATAAGAACTTACTGTAGTCTAGCTGCGCGGTTGTACAATACAACAACAAAAATTACAATATAATAAAGAATTTGCACTTAAAAACTGACACAAACTGTCAGTTTAATCTAGCGCATAAACTAAAAAGAACTGAAATGTTTTGGGGAAATAAGTCTACTGAAAATAGAAATAGGCCTACAGTTATAGCGTGAAACTTAAAGG
>Ga0209671_1008134_pt1 | contig 10961 bp, 5 predicted proteins | sample WorMetHERISLAND2_2_FD_187401 | JGI IMG/M metagenome (GOLD analysis project Ga0209671, IMG submission 187401) | Marine gutless worms symbiont microbial communities from Max Planck institute for Marine Microbiology, Germany - Olavius geniculatus... | ecosystem: Host-associated > Annelida >...
GAAATAACGTCTGTGGGGCCCGTGAATTTCCCGTGAATTTGCGAAACTTTTTCCGTGAATTTTCCGTGAAATTTGACACATTTTAAAAATTCTGCCGTGAAATCATGCATTTTTCCGGTGAATTCGGTTGGTCCCTAACTATACAGCCTACCACATGCACAGAACGGACAGGTCAACGCCATCACATTGCTTCCAATTTACAGTATCATATGTGACATTATTCCTAGCACTATATTAGACTGTTTTTAGATCAGATCAGATCAGATCAGATTAGATTAAATTAGATTAAAAAATTGCAGCTAATAATGATATTAATTAGCTAACTAATTACTTTCATGGAGTAATTAGCTGACTATTACCGATCGCTGTTGGATTCTGCTGGAGTTGCTGCAGCTGGGGCGGAGTTAGCATCAGATCGAGCGGGTCGTCAGTGCCCCGCATACAATTGCCATCGTTGCCGCCGCCGCATGACGTCTGTGTCCTGCATGGCCAATCTGTCGAGGACGCTTCACAGCAGAGGGCCTGAGCATCGCCGATCGACGACGAGTAGCTATCCCAGCAGCTGGCGGTGACCGGGCAACCTCCTGTAGCTTGCTCCGACCTCTGTAGTTGATGTTGATGGTAGTTCGGCCTGTGATAGTACGAAATCTGACGCCGCTGTTGTACGGATGCTGACTGATGATGCGGAGCGGTGACGTCATTGGTGACGTAAGACCCTTGACTACCGCCGCTGCCACCGCGGGGGCACATAGACCCCGTCGGTGACTGCCCCGCCGCCCCCGATATATCCAGTGACCTCGCGGTGTTTCCGGTGTACATAACGTAATCGGGTGTAGTAGCTGTGATGTACTGACGAGGGCCAGCAGTGAGCAGCTGATGGGTATTCTGCTGCTGCTGCTGCTGCTGATGTTGTTGCAGACAGCGGACGTATGTCAGACGGCGTTCGTCGAACTGGTGAACCATTTCGCGAATCGATGCAGTCTAAATGTTGCCTCCAATCTTTATTCCGCTTCTTGTTTGTTGGCTTTTCCTTTGTTTATCTATTTTCTGCCATTAAACGACGAAAAAGTCGAATAGTCTTATTTCGCGAAGTGACTAAACTGTTACTTAAGCCTACGGGCAATTAAGTAGGCCTAAGGGTCAAATGCTTTCTATATAATTCCTCGCACTGCAGAACGACAGCTGCATCAGGCATCATGTTCGCATTACATAACTTCAAAGACTCATTCCGTTCGTATAGGCCTAGCGTTTGGTGTGCAGTCAGTTATAAATGATAATGACATCCACGACAGCCTTGACAACGTCGCTAATAATAGAACCTATAATCCAATCACTTCGCAGTTGACACACGCCGCTGAAGTTTATAACTGTATTATAGGTTTATACGACTGACAGACCTCTTGTATGCCATTTAGCTAGCTAGTATAGACTTAAATTGCTTTATTACGCACCATAGGCTATACTCCGCCGACGACACACGTTCGACCGCTATATAGCCGCTGTATTTCATTGCGGTATTAACGCCTGTGCATGTGGCTATATAGCTCGGTCCGCGACGGTTAACATATGCTGCAGCTGCAGGTGCGCTCAAGTAGGCGGGCACTATTCATCGATGGATATACAATGCATGCAGTGGAGAGGCGGACCCCGCACGAAGGCGGCTAGGCGGCTTGGTCAGGGGCGGGGCGTCGCCGGTTGATTGACGGGTCGATGGCGGCCGCTCATGCACCGTCAGCAACATAAGCCTATATATATAGCTCACATCCAACGCAACGCGCGCAACGCAACGGACGCAACAAACACAATGCAAAAATAGACACCGCTTCCATAATTTATTATTGCGTTTTGGTCGTTGTCTATTCTGGCGTTGCGTTTGTTGCGTGCGTTCGTTGCGTTGAAAGCTATACGCACGTATATGGTTTTAGCGCATTAGATGTTAATTGTATAACGTTATGCGCTATATAAAATAAATTCACGTTTTACCAATTTACTTACTTACTTTACTCGTTATACTAGGCCTATGGCGGACGCCGTCATCGCATGCAGACGGCGGGCGGTTAGACTTCAAAGAGCGCGCGCTAAGTGGACTCCTATCAACCATCGTTGACCGACGACGTCAACAGTCAACACGCGAGATAGTGCGAGACTGCGAGGGCCACTGCAGTATGGGGTGCAAATTCGGTTCAGATAAACTCGGTCTAGGCGGTGGGGTCCGCCTCTCCACTGCATGCAAAGTCGGTATATACCCAAGTAGTTTTCGGCAAAGTCGGTGGCTGGTTTTGTGCTCGAGAGACGGTAAGCATGGTCGAAGCCTCACAAGAAGAACTAGCAGTGATGTCGAAAATAAACTGACATTTTATTGCAAAATACTAAACATGAAAAAATAGTTTTAAAAATTAGTCTTTTAAACTCAAATACCAACGCGCCTATTTTAGATCAGAAATTCAGTTTATTTAATCGTTTTTGACAAAAAACATAAGCTTGAATCATGCGAAAAACTGTATCTTACAAAACTATAGTGCGGCTTGAATTCTCTCCGTACAAGCATTGCAAATGTGCTGCTGGTGAGGTTTTTTTCACAATTTCGGCGATATAATTTTTTAATAAGGATTTGTCTTCATAGGCGCGCTTTGTATATATAGGATGATGATGTAATAAAAACCGTAAATTATACATAATATTGTGTAATTCGTTTGTTCAATGTACATCATGCAGATTTTTGAGAAGTAATTACTTTGTTTATTACATAGCTTAATTATATAGCTATATATTTGCCGCCGATCAGCGTTTCGATTGAGTTTACTGCTTCTGAACAAAAACGACATCAACCGACTTTAACGTGGACCGAGTTTACTGCGACCGAATATAAAACGGCTGTCTTCCATGCAATCTACACCGCTTGACTCGACATGCAGCGACTTCCAGGAATTAACCTATAGCTCTATCTTCAGACCATCCCACTCTGTCATTCATATTTCTCGTCAACAGTATTGCACTGTTATTTTTGGTGCACGATCGGCGACACGTTTCGATCAACTGTAAGTAAGTAAATATAAGTAAATCTGCAATATATACCTGTCTCGGCCGAGGTTACCCCTACATTAATATTTGCGCCGAGTATAGGCTAACTTAACGAAGAATCCCGGCCTACATTCGACTATATTGAGTTAACAATAAGACCGAGCCGAGTTGTCGCCGTGCCGTGCATAACGTGGGCTGAATGCGCCGGTCTAACTAACTGTCAATTATTCAATTCCGGACGTGAGGACTAATTGTTCCTCCAGCGTCGGACAGTCGGACAGTCAGCTATAGCGACGAGCCTGCGTGACCACGTCGTGTAAGCCTCTAGTTACAGTCGCTTTGCCACTTAGTTGACAACGGGCGCGTGCGGTGCGACTGGCGCACGCAATTTACCAATTAGGCCTAACCCCTAGCGGACTGTACTGTAGGCTACACTGCAGAACTGACGGCCTATTGCCAGCAGTGCAGCCCGTCGGGTCGCGTCATGTTTACGACTTAATTCCATGCTCACACCGTGCGCTCTTTGATGTACGCCTACTCTCAGCGCGACCATCGCTTCTGTCAGTCTGCGGGCAGGTGTATGGGATTGTGGGACGACATACGTATAGGCTATACTCTATTCAGCGGTCATCTGACGTTATACATTATACGTTAGAGAGTAGACACGGCACGTAATGTGTTGCATCACGCTTGAATATACGCAGTCTGTAAAAGGGGGTATAGTTTTACATGGAAAACCTATCTCAGAGTATCAGAGCGTCACTTGCCATATGGGATCACACATTGCTACCTGCCACCCGACACAGGTGAACGCGCCCCGCCTCAACCTCAGTTAAACAGCCCGGTACTCGGTTTATCCATACTTCGGAGGGATGGAAGACTGAGTTGACCTTTATGCTTGGTTATATACCGAGATGGTTTACCTGTCTGCAAACAGTCACTCATCTAGGTACGAATCACTTGATAGCGACCCGAGCGGGAGTCGAACCGACGACTTCGCAATCAACGTTTAACGTCCTGACCGTCAAGCTATAAGCCAAGGTAGCTGCTATAGTTCCGGTGTCTTTTACTACCTGACTCCGTATATGACAGCCTAAGTCATATACTTATGTCATATACGGAGTTCCTCGGAGCTACCGGACATTGCATCCGACTACATTAACTCAGCTTCATCATTACAATCATATATGATGCAATGTCCGGTAGCTCCGAGAAACTCGCCGACCCATTTGGTGCCGTCGCGTCGTTTCTCGCAAAGCTTGACGAGACGCTGTTGCAGTTGCACTATCGCTGGCTTGACTCTCTTCGCCGATCGACCACGCTGGCATTGGATTGCGACAGCAGCCATCGCGTGATCCCGCTGAAGAGCCTGCAGTATTACTCGACGGGTCTTTTTTTTATATCAGAATAATCATTCAGAATGGCCACTTCTAAAAACTAAAAATGTCCAAAAGTCACTCGACTGCATTCAGTCAAATTCTAAGGCGACAAAACCGTGCGTAGGCCTAGACTATGAAGTCGACAGTTTCCGCCTTTGCGGTAACAGGCCATACTTCATACGGAAAAATGTTTGACACCCAAGTTAAATTTCCTCAAAACAGTGCCCAGAATGCACCAGTCATACATATAAACACCCAAACCCCATATATAGTTTTGTCCATGGGGAGGGGACACCCCTGCCCACACCCATCTTTCGAAAATTCGAGTGCTCCTTTATGTAGGCTATAGATAACCTGTGAAATATGGATCCTGTATGGCTGCGCCAGTGTGTCAGTGCAGAGGGTCGAGTTAAAGCTGTGCATGAAACAATCATGCTGGCCTGCAGCATGTTTGCTATCTGTAGGCATCTTGCACAGTCCAACTGTTTGAATCCCGGTATTGTAATTGACAATAAAGAGTTCCATGCATTGAGTTTCAAGTGTAGCCATACAACGGTGCAGTCCGCCGATGAATATGCTAAAGCAACGAACGGTAATACCCCGTTTACACGATGAAACAAACATGAAGCAAACGTAGGATTCAATATACACCTGCACGACTGTGGTCTATGTTTGCTTCATGTTTGCTTCATCGTCTAAACGGGGTATAAGAGTAAGCCTATAGCCTATAAATCATCTCTCTGTTTATGCCATTACACTGCTGCAGCAGCAGCTCACCCACTACGCCGCAAGGTCATCCGGTGCACTATCGATTAACGGTTGCAGGCAGGCGACCAATGGAGATATCATTAATTACCTGGAATTTAGACACGTATATAGGCCGAGATCGAGGACGGTGCTTGTCTGCACGCATGCCCAGTGTTCTGGCAGCCCCTCGCTGTTGATTGTTGTGTCGTTAGATAACGCAAGCATTTCGACACACCACTCTACTCACCACTCAATTTTTTAAGTGTGTGCCCGTTATCAGTATACACCGTAATTTTCTTTCTATTTTTATATTTATTTAGGGTTTAAATCATTTGCCGTTACGTAGGCCCTATGTACGCATTTTAGCTCGCAATATTAAGCGAGTTTTTATCTATGAATATAGCATAAAATGCTTATAGAGAAGTATTTGCATGACGTTTGCGCTGCAGCGTTATCAAGAGTGCAGTGCACGTATATGTAGCAGGAAAGCAAGCATCTTTGATGTGAGGCCGAGGCCTCACATAGACTGCATAGACTTCCACTCATATCTCGGTCTATATGTATTTAAGCTGTACGATAGATAACACGCCGGATATACGCGTATGTAAGTGATTCGTGATTGATGTTGCCGATATCGACCGCAGCATTGTGTGAAACCCTCAAGAGAATATGCACTGCGTCCCAAAAAACTGTGCATAAAGTTTCTGCATAAATTGTTTCGTATATCATAACCGTGTGAAAACTTCCGTCAGATCGAACATGCCGAAGATTTGCAGTATAAATCCATATCTTTCGACTAGAGTATAGTTCTAAATGTGTATTTTTGGGGGTGGGGGGACAAAAATGATTTTCTACATGCCAAAGTTAACGGAACCGGTCCCATGGATCTTTGCAATAAGTGGTTGTGCCTTTCCTTTTGCTCACGTTGTGCCAAATAGAGACATATCTGTGTGCCCAAAATTATTAAAGTCAATAAAAATTGGAGGAATTCCGGCAAAAACAATTTTGCACAGTTTTTTTGGGGGGAGGGTAACATAGTGTATACATGTCCGCTTAATTTTAAAAACAAAAACAGTTTGCCTGCATGAAAGGTGGTGCACCAAAACCAATGAAGATTATTGTGTTTGATTAAAAGTTATTGTAAAAATTGTGATAAATAACGTTTAAAATGTTTAATGTTTAAAATTAATGTTTAAAATTTGTCAAATATCAGCATAAAACATCTGCAGCTAAGTTTACGTCTTTTTTATTGTGCACAGTAGAAAATGCATACCCGGTAAACATTTCAGGATTAAACATTTCAGGATTAATTTATGCATAGTTAATTCTTCGTCTATTTGTTTGTTTTCAAATAATTGTATTTTGGTTGCTGTCTGGTGCATGTGCACCGCTTTCGCAAAACTTTGTTTTGAGACGTGCAGCATCTATCTGCAGCTGACGATTGCTGCTTCTTATAGTGTAAAAGTGTTAATATAGGCCTATGGGACTTGTGCAGAAAAACGCTGTTTTGCTCATGTCGCCCTCACTTTCACCGCTTGAACTTCAAAGTTTTAAAAAGTTGTTTGTTTAAATTTCTGTAGGGCCTATAGCTCATTGTGTTTTATAATCAATGTTTCTTGTTTAACAAGTAATAATAATAAGTAATTATCTGGGGTCGGTAAATCGAATACCGACCTCTATGGCTGGTATTAAGGCAGGTCGCGTTCACCTGCTGCGTCGGGTGGAAAGTAGAACACTGTCTCACATGGCACGTGACGTTCCTTAACTATATGATGGTTTTCCATAAATAGCTAGGGTTATACACAATGTTTGACCTTTACTAGAACAACATCTTTGCTCATCGCTAAAGGTTTAGCAGAGTATAGATTCGCAGTATCTTACAAATTTACACTTCTACCATTTCTCCAAAAATAGCCTGTATATAGTCTGTGGCAGACAGAAATATTTTAGCTACGTCCCTAGCTACGTCGCAGACGCAGCCTACAGCCAAATGTGCCTAGTTTTCCCTAGCTACGCTTTTAGCCAGTTCTATTCTAAACCTAGCTCGCTTCCTAACATTGCTTCCTACCCCTACAGCGTAAGATAAATGTCGCTAGCCAAGCTCAGCTACCAAAAAGCACTCTTCCAGACGCGCGAGAGCCTATAGCAGTTCCGGTTCAGTAGTTTAGCTGAAAATTGGGGTGTTCACGCTAAGTTAATACACAAATACCACATTCTCTATCTGGATCGCATAACGATAGTTCTGTGGCGCCACCTTGTCAATGACATAAACTTGTGTCGCAGCCTGAAATTGCCAAAAAATCTATAAAACCCCCTTTTTGGCGTTTAAGGTCATTCTAGGTCATTGAATTTGGCGCAGTGTATGACTTCCTATTAGTGACTAATAGTAACCTAGGCCCTATCTCGCACAGTTACTGAGATACAGCGACTTATTGGCCAAAAATCTCAAATTTTGCCAACCCCCACTTATTTAGCGCCCTGGTTCAGGGTGAGCCCCTTCGAATTTATGGAAAAGCTTTACGGTTCCTGAAACTAGAGTCTTCCAGGCAGCCGACTGTGAAGATTTGGTGATTCTATATAGCTTGCACCGCTTCTGAATGACAGACGAACAGACGGACAGAATTGCGATGGCTAAGACGCGCTGAGAGCATTAGCTGCTTTCGCGCGTAAAAACTTCATACAACAATTTTGTTCGTATAATGGTATTCGTCAGCTGGCAGCACCGCCTGCTTTATCTGACAATGGTAAACAATCTTTCAATCTTATCCTGGATCCAAGCTTTTTACTTTAAAAAATTTTAAGCCAAATCAGTCTGTAGCCTAACTTCAGTATAATTCTACTGAAAAACAAACAAACCAACAGAGAGATAAATGTCGGCTATCACTTAATTATCACATAGGCCTAGGCCTAACCTTCTTGGCGGAGGTAAGATATAGGCTAATCGGTAGGCCTAGAGTATGTTGTCGTTGGCTGAGTAAATTATTTAACTATCATCCGGTTTTTCATAAAACTGTTTTGAACTTAGAACCAAATCTGTAAGAAACAAATGCTGATCATACTTTAACTTTAAGCTACAGCCCTAGAAATGGTTGAAACGTAAGTAGCCTAATTACGGGGGCCTATATAGGCTGATTTAGACTTGAAGCTTATTTTGTTCTCGTTTTTTTTTCTATCATTCGAGGCAAATGAACTATAAATTTGTACAAAGTAAACTTTTTAGTCAATTAATCTAAAAAAAATCAACTTCGATTAGTCGATTATTTTAATCTGAACACTTTTTGTAGTCAGAAAAAGCTATGAAACTGCGGAATTCAGCAAAATCGGAAAAAGTGGTAATGATGCATTTTATAGGCTTAATTATACATGTAGTCAAATTACTATAATTGTGATCACAAAGTGAAAAAATAAATAACACGACACAAACGTACAAATCTTGACGACACAATCTATGTGAAGTTGCATTCGCCAATCAACGGTCATTTCAGCCAATCAACCATAGGCAAACCAGTAACGTTACAACTTTTATTTTTTTTTATTTATTTTATTAAAAATTGAATCAATCGTAAAAAAATTAATGGGACAATCTTTGAAACGATTAATAGACTAATTGATCATTCGTTTCCGCAGCCCTAAAATAAAGATTTTCATATAGGCCTAAGCAGCGGCGATGTTCTGAAGACGTCACAAGAAGTCGGTGCCACAACCACGTCACTGATAGGTAAAAACAGCATGCTTCCTGGAAAAAGCTTAAAGAAATTTAAAATGGGGAGATTTTTTGACTTGAAAAATCAACAAAAACATACAGTAGTCACTCGCACTGTACATAAAAAACTAAGATGTTGCAATGAGATACGTTCTAGGGGCCGTAATGCGCAAAAATCTCTTGCTACCGGGGAGCTCACAGCGCTTTCCATACCCTTAGCTGATGTTTAAAAGGAGGAAGAAAAAAAATGAAAAAAACGGGTAGAAAAGAAAGATAAAAAGGGAGGGAGATGCAATGGGAGGGGATGGAGAATGGGTAGAGCAACTTAAAGGAAGGTTGCTTCGAATGCTTCCTGGTGCTGACGGTGGGCAGTGAACGCTCTCAATGTTTGAATTGTGAAAAATTAGCTGGGGGTTAAACTTTTTGACGGTCGGAGTCCGACCAAAATTGTGATGTAAATTGTATGTATATAGTATATAGTTGACTTCCTCAGTACATAATTTGACTGTGTTCCCCTCGGCAATTCAAACACTGGACGCTCCAGACCAGGACAACAAGAACGAGATGATGCCTTGATGTGGTTCGTCAATTGTTTGCTACACCGAATGTGATTCCGCGTGCAGCGGCGCGCTTCAAAATTCCCTTCGCCGCCTCCTTCGGATCATCCGCCTACAGTCAACATAACGATACTACAGGGTTATGTCAAGATCATTCAACGATAAACAGCTTACTTTGTCTAGCTCTCTCGTTTATCATGGTCTATAATATGTAGCCATTTCGGTGCAATTCACTCTTGAAATGTACTCCGCACTCCGCAGTCCAAAATCTCAAAAAAAATTCACCAAAATCCCATATTTTGAGGGTTCAAGATCATTCAAGGTCATCGATATTGTTGGTACACTCGGAGAGCTTGTCAGACTTCTCGACTAGTGGTCCGCGCAATGTACCTCCGTTAAGATAAGCAGCAAGTTTGTACCTATCTGCAACCGTTTTCACGCTATGGACGATCAAATAGTGGTATGATAATGATTTTTAAGGGGTAGTCTTCGTTCGACGGGAGTCTGCTCACCCAGCGGCACGGAATTTTGTCACAAAAAAACTACAGTTTTGTGGCAGCCACAGTTAAGATTTGCTGATCCTAGCTTAATTGCACCGCTTTTATACAGTGTGACAGACAGACAGATGTACAGACGGACGAACAGACATCTTTACGATAGCTAAGACGCGCTATAACACTACGTGTTGTCGCGCGTCAAAACCTATTAAAATTTAGATTTATCAAAAATTCAACGACAGTTAGCTGTTCGCCGTGCGTGTTGACCTCTCGAGTGACGTTTGCGATGAAGCATCCGCAGTTTCTGGACGAAGGTTGAAAGTGCCCTAACTCTAACCCAAACCCTAACCCAAACCTGACCCTAGACGACGAAGGTTGGAAGTGCAGAGCTTTGCCGATCAGCGGTGCAGTCGCAGAGTCGACGTCGGTAACAAACAGCGGCAGGACCGGCGGACTCATATTGAACGAGTTCTTAGCCTGACTGCTTGAGTTTACTTCCTCGATGCAGTCCGCTACCAGAGTCTCATTCTCGGTGTTTGTAGTTGACCACGTGCAGTACACGACTCCCTGAACTCGTGGCACTACACGCACGAGATTACGGTATGTAAAATCAATCACAGGCGCGCGATAGCGCAGCCCTGTGTTAATGGCGACAAGCTAAGTCAATGGAGAATGGCAAAATTCGACACCTCACAGTTCCGAAACCCCTGAACCGATCGACTAAAAATTTGAAACAGGTGATTATGTCCGCGAGACAACCCCCTGTGCAAAATTTCATGCAAGTCTGTCCATTGGGAACTTCTAGGCAAAGGGGTGAAATATAACGGAATTTTTAAATTTCCATATACCTTTTGTTAATGGCCGACCTACAGGTCAGACCGATCGCCGGATTTTTACGCGCAATGGCTTAAACGACGCGATCTCACGTAAGGGTGTGCCTTTTTAACGGTAGAAAATTCAAAGTCAATATCTAATTCCTGAAAAATCCCCCCAAAGTCGAAAATTAGACCAAAAAACGGACTTAAAAATTTTCGGCCAAAACGCTCCTATATAATAT
>Ga0209671_1008135_pt1 | contig 10959 bp, 9 predicted proteins | sample WorMetHERISLAND2_2_FD_187401 | JGI IMG/M metagenome (GOLD analysis project Ga0209671, IMG submission 187401) | Marine gutless worms symbiont microbial communities from Max Planck institute for Marine Microbiology, Germany - Olavius geniculatus... | ecosystem: Host-associated > Annelida >...
CCCCTAAAATTTTTTGGGGAAGGCCCCCCGAAATTTTGGACCGGCATTATAAAATTGGGCCTAGTACTGACCACCGTGCAAAATTTTACGCCGTTCGGCCCACGCATCTCAAAGATCTTGCGTTGAAAAAAATAAATAAAACATCTGCAGTAAAACTTAAGTCCGCTCCGCAAGCTATCGGTACCGGGCGGACTAATACATGGCAAAATTTCGGTTCTACTATAACATAAACGTATCCACGGTAGAAAACTTTATGGCCATTAGCACCAAAACTGACAGTGCACTGCAAACTATGCAAGCGTAGGAGTGTTTGGTCGGCTCAAGTTTTGACAGCACGCTTACCCACTATCACACAAATATCTTGGTATTTACCAATGAAGACAAAAAGAACAAGAAATATTATTAGATTGTGAGCAATCTAATGTACTCTTCACGTGCATTATTTTCTCCTGTGTTCTTTTAAGTGCTTTTTCGTTCCTTTCAAGTTGTATTAGAGACCCAGCATCAATTTGAGACCGGACTAATATTATATTAATAGTGACTGTTGTCGAAGTCGTTATTGGAAATTGTCTCCCCATCTATCTGGCACCGTTATAAAAATATGGCACCTCAAAGATAATGGGGTTACAACCTTGACCTCTGGGGTCAAGTGACTTCATCGGTCACATGACCATTCTAGTCGCGGTGGTTGATTTCCTATGAGTGGTCCATTGTGACCACGCGTCTATCTGGCACCGTTATGGAGATATGGCCGTTTGAAGTTCTTCCAGGAAGGCTCTTAATTCCAGGAACAGATGTCGGCCGTCGGTCGGTCCTCAATAGTACACTGATCTCATATACTCCTCTTCGCTACGTTAGGAACGTAGCACGCGAGGAGTGAAAATGCCTCTTTTTTTATTCAAACCATAAAAAATTCCAACGCAGGCACAGTTTGAGAACTATTCGGCGTTCCATGTCAACGTGCAAAACAAAAAGAAATTCCTGGATGCTAAATAGAGTTTGATGCACAAAGAAGGGCAGCAGTAAAAATACACGATGACAGCTTAATGTCCCACTGAATCTGCCACGAGGCATAAACACACCGCTTAAACTGCAACTGACGTCACAGTTTCAACTACATCCATTTCAGCTTCGTAATTCTTACGCAAGGCTGTAACTGTCCACCAGTTGCTAGTCTGAGGTCTTTCTGATATACCGAGACTATGTAAGCAAGATAATTATTATTACCAAATTATTATTTCAGAAATCACCTTGTACAAAAAATAAATGAACAAAGAACTTAAGCCGACGAGCGAGTGTATCCAAATAGCAAGATGTACACAATGACAATAATTACAGAAATCGCAGTCGGTTGCTAGAAGATGTCAGATGGAGAAACAGTATACAAAGTCGAGATGTCAAAAAGAGTGACATGGGGATGGCAACAGTAGTAATACTGCGGTAATGGGGACAACACTGACAATAAATGAACGGAGACTGGTGGCGTGGCGTAGTTGGTAACGCGTTTCGGCTAAAACGAAGTTACTCTACGCCGGGCCCGGTTAGTACTGCGATGGGTGACTGCCTGCGGGCAGGTAAACCATCTCAGTGCGAAGCCTGCCAGCAAGGTCGACTCAGCCTTCTACCCTCCGTGGGACGGTAAAATGAGTAGTAACTCATTTATATGGGTTACGGAAGGTGGGGATCTTGGTACAGCTGACTGGGGTTGCCTAGCCGGCCACTGCGCCAGCCTGTGTCTGCAGGCTGCACATGGTGGCCATGCGGCAGGCAGCTCTGGTTAGTGACGAAAGCGCATTAGAGGCGTGTTTGCGACGATGCGCTATACAAATTGATGACCTTTACCTTTACCTTTATAAGCTGTGGTAATACCGTGGCAATGGGGATAGAATTTGCAGTATACCTGCAATAAAGAGGACAATTACAATTTTCTTCCGTAGTAAGTGCTGCGAAAATACACGTGGGAATAATACGTTTGACTAAATAGTACTACGGCATGTTTCCGAATGTGGATAATTTTGTGCTTATGTCGTCAAACGTTATCAACTTGCAGTATGTTAGTAACCAAGAGTGGTAAAATGCGCAGACTATTAGCAGCGATCACATTCATAGAAAAGTTATAAGGATGGGAACAAAACACGTGGAGATGGGGACAATTTCGTGAGGGTGGGATGGGGATGAAAATGTTACGTCATCCCCATATCACTCTTTAATGTTAACGATGAACATGGAGCCTCTAACTCTCCTCGCTCATCGGCTCTGAGTCGGCTGAATCGTCGTCATCTGCTTCCATCTTGCTATCCATCTGGTCCACCAGTTTGACCCGCAACGCCTCCAGGCGGGTTAATATCGACTCATAGTCGAAGACACCTTTCCGCTCTCCAAACGGATCCTGCACAGCGAGACAGTTACTGTCAGGATGTTGGCAGACCATAGCATGGCTTACAGTTAAACCAGTTTTGTTGCTCTTTTATTTTGTGTTTATAAATATATGCAAATAGTGAGTAAATGCGTAAAATGTTGATTTCGTTTGTTCACATAAATCACGTTAAATATAACACAATGAGAAACTAGAACTAAAATGCAGTATACAGTCACACACAAGCATACAGCAAATCAACAACTAATACGAGAACAGGTCAACTAAGATCAGGCCTATGTTTCTGGGGTAGGCAAATCGAGTACCGGCCTGCCTGGGGTTAAGACAGAGTAAGTTCATCTGCACCAGGTGGCAGATAATACTGTGTGACCACATATGGCAGGTGATGCTCTGTGGCTCAGGTTATGCTCCTTAGCTCTGCCTTTTTAACAGGTTTCAACCACTCGTACAAGTACATTAGTAAGTAAGAATCATGCAGATTTAGAAGTTAGTCACAATATGCCGTGATTACTTACTTAAGCGCATTAGAGATCTTTTTGAGTATGCGCTATATAAATTTACACTTTACTAATGCTGTTTTTAATGTTTAATGATATGTGCAGGAACATGAAAGATGCAGGCCTCTTAACTCACTAACAAAATATGGTGCGTGCTATGTCAAAATGCACTATGACTGGACCGACTAATCGATACAAGCAAGCATCAGTGAATGTGAAACAGAAGCGGTGCAATAGACAAGGAGAGCCCAGGCCCCCACCCCCTGTCCCTCAATCCTCCAGAAAAGACAATCACACATTTAAACTGCACTGAATGCGGACAGTGGATTCTCAGGAAACCGGTTGCCACTAGATCGCATATTTTAAAGACATAATAAACCAAATTTGATTACAGACCTCACTGGGCTTCCCCAAGGCTCTCCCCAACACCCTTAGCTGAATTTTAGGAAAACCTACTTCCAACAGGAGAAAGGGAAGGGGGAGGAAAAAGAAAGAGAAAGCAGCAAAGGAAAAAGACAGGAGGGGAAGGGAAGGGGTCAAGGCCCCCAATTCACATTTCAGGCCGCTGAGCAGAAGTGCACATACCTGCATTGGCTGACCGTTTAAATGAGAGTTGGTCCGGCACGTGGACTCATAGTGTGAATAACACTCATGGAATGACTTGTCCATTACTTCTCTGCAATCCATATCATCAGCAATGCAATCAGAGACATTTACATCAAACTACTTTGGTGATGCTTGAAAACAAAAAGAATACAAGACTTTGCCCTGTTTGTGTGATAAATGTAGCATGAGCATTAGATGGCTTTGGACCACCTGATTGGCTATACGTAGATAGCGTCATTACCATTGCCATATATTATTGCTACTAAGCCAGAAAGCCAATACTCACTGTTGGCACGTTTGATTTTTTTGAGTATGCACCATATAAATTCACACTTTACTTAATTGATCACTTACTTACTTACTATCCCACAGAGGGTAGAAGATCGAGTCAACTTGGAAGGTTAATTACTTGAACATACCGAGATGGTTTACCTGTCTGCAGCCCATCCATGCACTAACTAAGACCAGTGCAGGAAAACTACTCTGATAAGACACAATGTATTAGCCACACAAAGAAAACGGCACATGATATGACGCAATAGTGTGGTTCAGTTGACCATTAAAATCAGCCAAAAAATGGTAAAAAAATGATACAAAGCCGATTTTATTGTCACAATTTCGTACAATATCTGCTTCATGAATACGCAACAGCAGATCGTAAACCCACATGCGATATTTTTTCTGCATCTACTAAATGAACACAAATATTATAGAATAAGTAAAAAACTCAATAACTCAATAAATATGTATCTCTTATTTGGACACAAACACTACAGTAATTTAAACAAGATCCGTTGGTCAATTTTATCAGCGAGAATAGAATGTGTTCTATGTTCAACAACAAAAGTGGCCAATTTTTGCATGAAACACAACAGATTTTTGTCAGCCAACTTTACAAGCCAACAAAAAGTCGGCCGATTTTATCAATATGTAATGTTCACCCTTTAGTATTATGCAGAAAGTGAGCACAAAATGAACAGCTGACCTAAGGGACTCGGGACAAGGAGTGACACCCTCAAGCATGTCACAGACAGCCACTCGGAGGGTCTCGTGCCGAATGATGTCATTGTACCTCTTCGCATCGCCAACTGAACGCTCCTGGACAACAACATGTTGCACCAGAATCTTTACACTAAGTGATCATCATTGTCAGATATCTGGATTTATATGGCTGTTGGTGTCTTACAAAATTGATCAAAAGTTTTCCGGACAGCAGAATTCAATTAAACACAGCCAATAATTACCCAAACCTCACCAAAAAAAACTGAGAACATCAAGGCACACAAAATTCAGCCAAAAATAATTAACAAAATCTGGGGTTAGATGTGCACATGAGCTTCTACTTTTCTACTAAAACAATGAGCATATTACGGAGACAAAGTATAAAAATAAATGCTTATCAAAAACATATCACATTTTCTAAGACAGCACTTTAAGGATGCTAGTACTACTACTCTCACTACTACTGAAACTAACAGTAAAATTTACTCAGTGGCTAATTTAAAAAAAAACTTTAAGTTATGCCACATCCTCAGTGATTTTTAATAACCTTGAAACAAGAGGCTTTAAGGCACTGAAGAGCAAGAGATAATACAAACAGAGAAAACTAATGGAAAAACATGACTAGGATGATGAAATGTCACATACCTGTTCAAAGCCAGGCTCGTTGTGATACGGCTTCTCATTCATTAGACTCTGTATGGATATCAGCAGGCTAGATAGGCTGAGAGCTGGGCTCCATGCTGGGCCAGACCACGTCCTGTCAGCGACAGCATTGAACAAACACAAACTCACATTACAACAACCCCGAGCACAATGATCACTTTAATAGCATTATCTGACATTTTCCAGGTAAAGATTGGTTAGACGGTTGCTATCTCCATTCTCAATCTCTACTGATCATATCGCGATTCCTGAGAATCTTCAAGGACAGATTCAAACACCTCCTATCCCATCTGACACAATCTCACCAAACCAAATGCTTTGTAGACTATGATCCCAGGCATGTTAACAAAGCCAGCTAGGCATGAAGCCAAGGCCCAAAAATATTTTTGAGGCCAAGGCCACAATGTATGAGACCGCGAGGTCAGACACATAAAAGAACAACTCAATAGAATAAAAATAATACCAATGCCAATGTTTGTGGTGCTGTTGTCATGGCAATGTCATTGCGAGAGTTCACCTGGTTCATTTGACTGAATGCATCATGAGTGCCAAATGGCTGCCGACCTTTGGACCAAGCCGATCAGCTTGAGCCAATAGGTCTGCCGATAGGCAGCTATAGTGACTACATTCCCCATCGCCATTAATTATTACTCAACGTGACAGCTGATACTCATTTTACCATCCCAGGGAGGGCAGAAGGCTGAGTCAACCTAGATGGCTGGCTTCGTACTGAGATGGTTTCCCTGCTGTAGAGTAACTTAGTTGATTTGACTCAATGTGTTATCACTACGCCACGCCACCAACCAATGTGTATGGACTATCAGGGACATGGTCTCAGTCGAGACGTCTCGGTCTTGAGACGTTCTCAAGACGTACTAATGTCCCATCTCAATCTCATCTCAGACAAAATCGTCAACGTCTCGGTCTCGGACCGATGCGTCTCGAATCTTGTCTCAATCTCGAAGCAATATGTCTCGGTCTCAGCCCAGTAGGTCTCGTCTCGGGTCTCGGGCCAATGCACCTCGTTGAGACGTTTTGTGCAGGCGCGCGCAGTGCATACTGTAGCTGCAGTTAGAGCGATACTAACCAGCATGACATTTGTGGCTTAGACATATTCGTTTACAGTGTTTTTACTCTTTCATTTACTTCTTTATCAAAAAGCAGAATATTTTCGTCATAAAATGAAGATAAAACGTGTGATATCAGAATGAATACTATCAGCCAAATGTAGATGACGTCTATAATCAGCTGTAAATTACTAATTTCAGTTGCTTGCAAATTGCAATAAACATGATGGCTCCTATCTACAGCACTGCAGTTGCAATTCTTCATGGTGCAAGCCGTTAATTATTCAGTGATAATTGTCAAAATAAAATGCAAAAACCCACAATATCACAAACAGAAAGCACTTACCATGGTATGAGTTAATTAATCTGTATAATTATTTCATTGTCAATGTGTTTCACCATATGTTACAGAAAACGTCTCGGTGAGACGTTGAAGCTCCCGAGACTCTCAAGAGTCTCGGGAGCTTCAAGGTCTTGGCCAGCATCTCGGAAGCTGCAACGTCTCGTCTTGGTCTCGTCTTGGACAAAATTTTAAACATCTTGGTCTCCTCTCAGAGACATGGGTCTCGGGTCTCGGTCTCGAAAGGTCTTGTGTGCATCCCTGTGGACTATGACCATCAAGACAAAGATAAGTCTTAACTTCTTAAGTTCAAACTTGCAATTTCTACAGTTACAGAGTGACCACTTCCCAAACCAAATGATGTTTCCTGACTTTTGCAGTAAATTTTTGAGACAAAGCTAGGCCATTTTCTGTAATTTGGCTTTCAGGCCACATAGGCCTCGAGACCTTAACATCTCTGCGTAATCCAATGCAAAACCTGGTAATTTCTCATATGCTTACTATCATTCATGTACAATTTCATTAAAGGTCTCTGTTTACAAGTATTTAGTACATCTTGATTACTCAAGACAGACAGTGAACTGAAACATATTTCTACGCATAACTTTACACACTATAAAATACAAAAAAGTGAACATTAGTTACCCCAAAATACTTAGGCACACTTTGCCGTTCTTGTATAGGTTTGGATTGAACCTAACTCTGCCGCCACCAGTTGACATGAGTCGGACGCGAGGTGGCCGTATCGGGTAGTCCGGTGGGCATTTGATGAAAAAGTAGAAGAAGCCGCCCTCGTAGGGAGTGTCAAACGGGCCAATAATCAATGCATGCAGCTGGTCACAGATCACAACAGCATCAGAGTTATAGTCAAAATGGTACAGCTGTAAAAAATCTATGCATGCACGATTGATGTTGTATACAACAGTCAAATAACTAAACTACACTGTGCACTAAAAGCAGGCTGAATATAGTAAAAGTTATTAAATTTCACAAACAAACTGACAGATCACACATTAACTATCAAGTACACCAGTGACAATATCTGTCAATGCTTTCTCTAATGACTATATTAAAGCATATTCAGTATACATGGTTCTTGCCCACTTGTCAGAATCAAATTCAAGTACTTTTCAAGTACTTTCAAGAACCATATGAAGGATATATAAGGAGAACTGAATTAAATCAAACTGGCACTTTTATAAGCATATATAAGCAGGTTAAGCTTACATTCGACAATTTAGCATCTTCAGGCATTAATCAAAAACTGCAATTATCAGAAAAACTTACCAAATGCAAATGTATTTTTCTATCTGCAGTCAGTGTCACAACTAACTTCACAAGTGAAGTTTTTTACACCATTTTAGAAAATCAAATTCAAGCACTTTCGAGGAACTTAAGACACAGATTCAAGGACTCTGAAGAACCATGTCTGTTTTCAAGGACTTTCCATACCTTGAAAATCTGGCAAAAAAATTTAAGGATTTTCAAGGACTCGCAAGAGCCCTGAGTATAGGTTACCAGCAGACTGTAGTCCTTAATCTCAGAAACTGTGCAGTGTTTAATCACAGAGGCAAAAGTATCATACTTCACAGCTAATGCACTTCAGAAGTTCAGCTAACTATAGAAATTTGCACGAATACACAAAAGTCACAAGATGAATGCATAGTGCATACCATCTAATGCTGCCAACTTTTGTAGCTATTATTAGCAAAAAAGCCAATAATTATCTAAGCCAAATCTTAAATGCAAACTTGGTAAAGTATTACAGTAATACAGCAATTTAGTATTAGAACAAATGACTAATAATTGTAGAAGTAAAGTGATTAAAATTTGACAAAAATTAGACAATTACTAAAATCAAAAATTAATTCTGCTATAGGCAAAAAGTAGAGCTGTCGAAACATTAATTTTTTTCAATGCATTAATTTTTTTAATGCATTAACTAACACGTTATTAATGCACCCAGGCCCATCGAGAGGGAAAGTAGGGGGTAGGTTACACCGGGTCGCGCAATGTTTGGGGGCCCTGCCTGTAAAATATAAAAAGTTAAAAACACATTTTAAACATATAATCAACAATAACTGTCATCTAGCAATTAGCCTGTAGTCAAAATAACTATGTATTTACAGTAGTGATATAACGGCAACTAGTTTAGTTACTTGAATTCATTCGATTGTCAAATAATCGCAGTTTAACAAAATATTAGAACTTTTGCTTCACGGAATTTAGTAAATTAACATAAATTTATGTATGTGTGTTAATTATTTTAACACTCGTTAATTTTTTTAACATGCGTTAATTTAATAACGTACTAGTGTTAATTAATGCGTTAATTTGACAGCTCTAGCAAAAAGAAATAAGCTGCTGAACATAATACCCACAGTCGTCATATCATCCTTGTCTGGAACGATAAACATTCCCGGTGGCGGATCGTTATAGATCATCATGATGTCTCTGTAAATTTCACAAAAACAAACAACCAGCACTACAGCACTTCAGTCTACAGATCTATCAGTAGCAACTAACTGACGTCAACATCCAAACTCCCAACCTACACAGTACTGTTGTGCAATATCGGTGATACCCTAATAAGTAATGTTATACCAAATGTGATGGATGATACCAGTATCACCGAGGTCACAATGTATTACCCGCATGGTATGATACCAAAGAAAGTACTGTTAGTATCAGGAGATATCGTACAGTTTAAATCACTCTACTGTTAGCAACGACTGCACATTGCAATGAAAAAATCAAGTCACATTGAAGCGACTTTTTGTAGAAAAAAAATTGCATGATGTTATTGACCATGTGCACGCACGGTCCGATGTCGCGTACAAAATGTTATAGACCATGCACGCTCCACTGAAGTCGCAGTTAATTTTCGTGCCTGCGCACGGTCTGAACTTCTGAAGTAGACTGGATGACATCTTGGGTGGCATAACGTCATCTAAGAACGAACACCTTGGTGTGAATTTTTGGCGGCGGTTTCTTTCATAGTAAAGATTAAGATTAATTGAACTTTGAAACTGAATTATCAGCTACCAACCAAGCCGTGTGATTATCTCTAAGTAACCCCAAAAAATATCAAACATACACACCCTCTAGTTGAACTGTGGTTGATTATTACCAATAAGCCAAATGCTAAACCACACTTTTAATTCTGCCTAGTGCTTCAGAAGTTGATTAAAAATATGTCATCGTAGCATGTGCAATTTGTGCACGGTAAGTAACACTTTGTGACTGCATATGGACCGTGCGTGCGCATGGTAAATATAATCATTGAAAAAAATTAGCAGAGTTTTGCACAACAGTGTTCTCAAACAGTAGAACGAGTGCCCATTTTCAAAACCATTAACTAAGAACACTGTCTATGTGCTACTTTTGTTTATTAATTCAGCCTACAACAGAAGTGCGTTTCAGCGATATCATGGGCGCGTCCTGTAACTTAGCCACTGCGAGCGACTGGCAGCTGCTGCGTTACCGGCTATGACTTTTCGTCAGACAACAATCTACGTTAGCGGGCTTTTAGTGGCTAGCGCAGACGAACTTGGCAGCATATTTGTCCATTAAAGACGACTTTGCTGCTTGTAATAAGCGAGTTTTGAGTAAAAATAGTAATTAAGAAAACGATTTTCCATTAATGTTATTTTATACTGTACGGTGTACATTTAGATCAGTGATTTTTCAACTTTCATCTTGGCCTAAACTGTAACGTAACGTAACATTTTTACGCTACCATAGGCTCGAAGCGGCTTGCCGTAGCCGTGTGTCCAGTAGCGTAGCAGCTGCCAGTCGCTCGCAGCGGCTAAGTTACCGGACGCGCCTCATGTCCGAAAGAGAGAACCGAAACCGATACGTTTGTTTACAAAATTAAAGAGACAGCAGACGTAAAGCCTCACCGCTTGATGCGCAAAAAGCACTGTTCTGTTGGTCTCTCCTTATCCCACTCATTACTGAGCGGGTCCCACGGAGATGACATTACGTTCACTGCGTGCAGAGCATCCGTGCCAACCAGATCAAGACCAGTAAAAAGATTCGGCTGCGAAGCATCCAAACTTTGCTCGTCGTCCTGGGTAGCCATTGTTGTTGCTATGTGAATTCAACTCATGTCGCACAAACGACGAAAGTGAATAAGTAAGAAAGTAAAAAAATGCAAATAAAACAAACAAATACAGAAGCACAAAATACAAAGACACAAAAAGCGGATACTATTACAATATCAGCTGCAAAAAACACAACACACTAGAAATTTCATCACTAGTACAGCACAAATCACAATTAAAAATTCAAACTTTACCATTACACAGTCAGCAAAGTTCTTCTGACATTGTGTAATGGTGATGTTTGAATTTTTAAATTGTGATTTGTGCTGTTTTTTATCTACAACCACGATGTCACCGTTAC
>Ga0209671_1008136_pt1 | contig 10958 bp, 9 predicted proteins | sample WorMetHERISLAND2_2_FD_187401 | JGI IMG/M metagenome (GOLD analysis project Ga0209671, IMG submission 187401) | Marine gutless worms symbiont microbial communities from Max Planck institute for Marine Microbiology, Germany - Olavius geniculatus... | ecosystem: Host-associated > Annelida >...
CTGAGCACCTGTAGTCTTCTCTGTCGAAAGTTTGCAGTTGGGGTATGCAAACATTTTGTACTTCAATCTTCACAGACGCTGAAAGTCATGTGAAAAGAAAAGTTATGATGAATATTTAGCAAAATATGAATAACGTATCAGATTTTTGTTATCAGCATTGAACTATGGTACTCTGTACTCCATTTGACGTTTGTGCTCAGACAAGTCACAAAATGAAAGTCAATGTCATCACAATAATTAAATAAATCCGGTAAAAAAAACAAAGCTATCACCTAATGATAAACATACAATACACATGGTGTTTCATAAAATAGGCACTCCTTTTTTCTTTCATAATTCACTCAAATGATAATCCATTTCCACCAAAATTTCATCGGATGTAGCTGAAGAAATACTAGTTCAAAAAATGTCAACAAATATGCTGCCAGTTAAATATTCTTTGCTAGTCGCGATATAATGTTGACATCACAATGTGCCATGAGTACAAATTTGATGTCGCACTGATGTTGACAGTTGCTGAATAGCTGCCCTGCTTCGATGGTGAACTTTATCTGGTTCAGTGACGACAAACTGTTAAAGTTTTACTGTTGCAGCCACAAAAAATACCGAAAACTGTCACTTTCGCACACTTGTGAAGATGGCTTAATGTTTGCACCTTTTAGCTAGACAGTGCACCAGCACACACAAGTTGCGAGATGGTTGAGTTTTTGAATTGCAAGACGCCTGAATTCATGACACCACGTTGCTTAGTGCTGGTACAATGAACATTTTTCATTAGTGAACTAGTTAAAGTTCACCATAGAAGCAGGGTAGCAACTAATAGCACCAGTTCAGAAAAGAAAGCCTGTACTCACAACACATCATGATATCAGCATTACATCACAAATAGCAAAGAATATTTAACTATCAGCCATATTTTGTTGAAATATTTTGAATTAGTATTTCTTCAGCTACAACCAGTAATACTTTCATGTAAATTGATCACCATTCGACTGAGTTACAAGAGAGAAAAAGGGTGCATTTTTATGAAACGCCACATACCATTAAACATGCAGATAAGTCAGCAGTTATTTTGCATGAATCTAAGACAGCTGTGCTAGTAAAAGACATTACATACGAGGTTGCAGTTGAGCATAATGCATAAAAAGAGATTCCATAACATCATCAGGATCACTGACTTCTGTCTTGACTTCCATAGCAATATTACCTGTGTACATAATATGACAGGACAATATGACTATTGCATTATGTATGTCACAGTCCATACTGCTAGAATTATCAACAAGTAATTTAAGCAAAGCTCACGTGACACGTGACAGCAGCGGTCCTGCCACTTTGGCAATCAGTGTAAGCCTACAGCAATAAGATATTAATGCATCTCAAAAGAGTACTTAAATCTGAGACCTCCGTACGGAAGACACCTTGAATTTAAAAAATTGAAAAAGAAGATTCTTTAAAATGTATGTTCTATGCCAAAATGTCATACTCAGGTTGTCCAGGTCCATCTCCAGCCATTTTGGCGCAATTCACTCTTAAAATGTGTGTGGCAGCCGGAAATCGCAAAAAAATCACAAAAAACCCTATTTTGGGGGTTCAGGGTCATTTAAGGTCATCGACGTTGACACCAGTAAAAAGCCTGTCACCAGTGCTTGCTATGATAAACAGCATATCTGTGCCTATCTGCAACCGTTTTCATTCCACATGAGATAATTGCGGTAAAATAACCACTTTTTAAAAAGTAGCCATCTTTGACGGTAGCCGTCGTTGATGCCCACCTGTACCAGGCCTCCTTGAACCTAGGGTGTTGGGACTTGGACAGCTAAAATCTACGTTTAATGCTGAGAATTGTTAACTTGAGTGGCTCTTTCTATTATTGTTCTGAACTGAAAAATGGCATATCTTATTCCTCTGCCTTTTTGAAAACCCAGCTGACTGACAGTTGGCGCTATTCTGGCATTAGTCAACTGTAGTAATATTTTTGAAACATGTGAGATTAAGCTTATAGTTCTGAAGTCGGAACAGTTTAGTGCGTTATTAATCTTTCGTATATTTTTTAGATAGTCATCTGGTATAGCTCCTGTGTTGTAGATCTTATTCATCAGTTTGGTGATTAACTGTATGCCATTTGTACCCAATGCCTGTATGAGTTCTGCTGGTATATTGTCATCACCGGTAGCTTTATTTCTTGACAACTTCTGAATAATTGCTTGGACTTCTAATTCTGTTACAGTACATGTTTCTACAGTTTTTATGTCATCACTGAAGGTGCTTCAATTATCGCTATACAATTCCTCGACATATTCAGCCCATCTTTCTAGAATGGCTTCAGGTTCATATAAGATTTCACCATTTCTGTCTTTTATTCCATTCATACCTGTATTTCTTTTTGGATTCATCTCTTAAAACTTTTTATATAACAGTGGATTATGTGTCATCCACGCTACGAAGGGGCGACTGAAATCGCGGGAGTGGACATCGTGGCACGGTCAAAAATGCAGGGGTGGACATCGCGGGAGTGGACAATGCGGCACCAAGTAGCAGGGGTGGACATCGCTGGAGTGGACATCGCGGCACGAAGTAGCTGGGGTGGACATCGCGGGAGTGGACATTGAGGGAGTAGCGAAACAGCAATAAGCAGCGATCAAAACCTCCAGCGATGCGGGAGACATGGGGGACAAGAAAATCTGGAGAGAAAAGACTCTGTACACCACATTGTATATTGGTAAAATAACGCTGTATATACCCTTTTGTTTTGGCCGTGACAGAGTCACAATTCTGCGAGGTGTGTCTGACTGCACCGTGCGAGGGGTTCGCATTGGTGCCGTGTGGGCACGCACGCTTTTGTGAAAACTGTGTAATGCGAGTTGCTGAGATGGATGCAGGATGTCTGGTGTGTCGTGGTACGATCACCATGGTGATGCGTATTTTTCATTAAAGACAGTGCTTTTAACTAGAGACAGCGTGAACTTTGCTACTAATGTAGACTGTTTGTGTGTTTTATTTCACACGTTTGCGATGACTTATTCAGTATTTAGTAGCATCATAAATATCCAAAAATCTCCACTATTCACATTCTTTGAGTTGACATGTACGAAAAACATAGCGTTCCGTTTCATGGTTATAGGCTACATGAGAGCTTTCTACTACCAATCATTCCCGCAATGTCTACTCCCGCGATGTCCACTCCCACGATGTCCACCCTTGCTACTTGGTGCCGCGATGTCCACTCCCGCGATTTCAGCGCCCCCGCTACGAACAATAATACCGGTACAAGACTTAGTAAACATTTTAAGTTCGTTGTCCTCTCAAAATACCCGCCAGCAGTCAACCAAGATTCACTTTTGAAACACTAGAAAAACAACGATTAATACAAACAAAAGAATACCAAGCGTCGAACGGAAGTAAATACGCCATGAAACAGAATATTTCTCCCAAAATGTACTTGCAGTCGAAACTAAAAATAAGTAACAGTAGTCTAGTCTAAAGCGCTGTCCATGTCCAGTGATGCTAGACTGTGAGCATGATTAAAAGATAAAGACTTTATCTTTCAATCATGCTAGTGAGCAGCACGAGACTACAGAATGGATATTTCATTCAAACTAACAGCTGGTATATGGTATAAGTAAACATGGACTAAACGAGATTCAACGTAGGCATTATACTAAACATCTTACGAAAAAGGGTCTTACGATCTACGGATGGGCAGAAAGTGAAAGCATAAAATTTTGTGACCGGCCGTACTAACGATCGTGCCTTGGACACAAGATTGAGTAGCTAAACGGCAAGACATACGGAAAGCTCTGTGAACATTGAACAATAAAGTAAATTTGGTTGCCCTGTGATAGGCCTACTGTAGCCTATATCAAGAATGCCCCTACACTATTCCCTAAACGGGACTGACTGCACCCCCAAAGTACGCGCATTGTGAAAACTGCAAACTGTATTGTCAAACTGATTCAGCTAGCGGTATGGTTACTATTGACATCCTTAAGACCATATCAATGCTCGATCCTACAATACCACCACTGACTTTCGAGTGCCCCCAAAGACAACTGCTCCCAAATAGGGTCTGATCAGTAAAATTTGCATGCGTTTCAGGGAGCAAACTTTATCACAGCAAAGGTTACTATTAGCAGGTACTGTAAAAGCAGACGTTGGGTGAGATGGAAACTAAAACACTTATTTAATAGCCAGTTGTGTCAGAAATATTTCTGCCAAAAATTATTAAAATCTGCTGATCTTTCTTCAAGTTACGATCGATAATGTCAGGAATGTTCTTTTCACGTTTTCTGTTTATTTCAACACGTAATTCGCTTGATCTGCTTTCCCTAGGTAGTGCAGAAGCATACAGTGGGTGAGGTGAGATACTAAACAGTTATTTGATGGCAAGTTGTGTCAGGAATATTCATACCAAAAATTATCAAAATCTGATACATGGTTTTCAAGTTACAGTCAAAAATGTCGGGGATGCTTTTTTTGAGACACAGTGTATTAGCAAGCTACAGACATTTGCAAATGCCCTGTCCAATGCATCCATTGCCAATCCTCCCCTTTACCTCCAAACAGGGGCACTGATCAAACTGACTCCTCACTCACATTTGCTGGCTTTCGGACTGACACCGGCGTACTGTTTGCCTTCCCTAGCGATAGCTGGGCTTCTTGTTTTACACTATGGTCATATCAGCAAAAAGCAACAACATAAAACATCACCAACAGAGTGATGCAATGTCCAATAAACAACAGGCAACTAAGAATTTGTCGCAACTGCAACAAATAGCCTTCTGATCTATTTGCAACAATGCTCAGCCAATATACAAGCAGGGCTGGAAAATTGGTCCAAAAACAAAGGTTTTTTAGGTTTAAAAAAACTAAAAACCTCAAATGTCCAATTCTAGGTTTTTCAGGTTGTTTATTTGTTGTGAAATTTATTACAATATGTCATATTTTAATAGTACTTTAATTCTGATTTTTAAGTTATGATGTCAACTATGTCATTATGTCGTTTACTCATAAAAGGGTGTTTTTCCTGGGTCGTAATTGTGTGTACGGTGTTCACAGAACACTAAAGCAAAAAAACCTAAAATACCTAAGCATTTTTCTTTAAAAATCTAGGTTTTTTCCAGCCCCGTATACAAGTCTACAGAAAATCTACAACAAGGTGTTTATTAAACACTTAGCACCCACAGCATGTAAAACTGTCATCATAAAATCTAAGGCTGCAGAAATTAACGATCTGCAAATCAATCATTCGTTAAGAAATTAATCAATTACAAATTTCTCAACTGATAGAAATTCCATTAAAATTTTGGATGAAAAACATAACTAACGTCACTAATCTCTCTAATTCCAATCGACTGTAGACTACAGCAGACCATAAGTATTTCACACTGGACATGTAATCAACATTTGTAGTCTGCACTTTGACAATTTTCAATACACAGTTTGTGTACTGCTTCATCATCACTTTTGCTTGAGTTCACGAAAGATAACTACAACAAGTAGTTGAATTCTGCAGTTTTTGGTCTTCTGGTTGACAACAAAAATTAATCAAAGTTAATTAATTTTTAGAGGCTAATAGATTAAAAAACTTAATCAGTTGTAAACATCAACTACCTTTTCTAGTTTTTAACAAAATAATGTATGTTACCAGCAAACAATCAATCATTCAGAACACCCTTATAACAGTGAATGCAGTGGCATAGAGAAGGAAAACCCTCACCCAATTCCCAGACAAGATTTAAGTACACACACATCAAAGTGGACTAAATTTGCCAATTTGGTCAGTTGATTCTCAGACAAATAATTAAAACTGCTGCCAGCAGGTCTCATATTTTGAAGCACCAAATTCGATCATGACTGGAGCTCTGCCCCAGACCCTGCCGGGGGAGCTCAAAGCACTTCCCCATTGCTCCTATTTCTAAGGGCAAGTAGGGTAGGGGAAAAAGGGACGAAAAGGGAAGGGAAAAGGGACAAAGAGAAAGGAGCCCCTCAATGTACATTACTGGCTGCGGCACTAAGTGTATGTCACAAAGAAATGAGATGCATGCCATTTAGAAATGTGTTCAAAAGCAGATTGTCAAAAGCGAGCGCCAGAACATTATATGCATGAAAACTCAAGTAGTGTCAAACTGTGGCAGTGATGGGCAAATGTTAAAACCGAATGATCAGCTGAAATGGCAAAAGCGTTGTTACAAAATGATTCAAGTTACTAGACCAAACCTGCAATCACTTTCCCTCACCCAATTTCAAACACTTTGAAAGCAAATGCCAAATCTTTTACTTATAAAACATAAAGTAAATCATAAATCAAATCACATATTCACTCAGACAAATTTTTCTCCCATGTCTCCACTGGCATAGCCATAGAGGAAAGGAGGCACTGAGGGTAGGGGCCTACACCCTAAGACATCATAGATCGATGATAAAATGCCAAAACATCATACATAGCATGCAGCGTATAGCTTTGCTCGACACATTTCATCATTTGGTAGTTGAATAAATATGTAAGTAGCATTCCAAAGAATTTTGTAGTTTGTAGAGTACATTTGCTATATGCAACTGTAAATATATTTCACCATCATACCGTCAAAATGATAATCATCTAATGCATGACTTAACTCAGAATAATGTCTAAAATGTACCAAAGCACTTCTTTTTCACACAAAAATATTTGGGGACACATCTCCCCACACTCCAGCCCTGAAGTGTCCGCAAGACATTCAGATCCTGGGTACATCACTGCATGTTTCAATCCTGATTCAGTCTGAATCGCGATTTGCATCTGTCGATGACCACATACCACGGAACCAAACGGGCAATGGGGACAGTGGGTTAGACAAGTTGAGTCCCTGGGGCCCGGACTGCCAATCAAAATTTTTGTTTGATACAGATGTCAGGAACTCAGGAAAATAATCAAAACTGTTGCCACCCAATCTCATATTTTAAGGCTCCATTTGCACCAAGTTCAATCATGGCTGGGGTTCTGCCCCAGACCCCATCCCATTGTGGTTATCGACGGGCGTGCCTTCTGCAGCCTATGTCGCTTGCCCCTCTGGCACCCTGCTCTGCTTCTGGACCGCACTGGGGACTCCACCCCGAAACCCTTGCCATGGCTTGCCCTCCCCCACTTTCAAACACGTTCCGCAGTCTACGGTGTCTGTTCTGTAACTGTGCTGTCGCTCGACTCGCCGGCCTGATCAAGCAACGACATCGTCGTTAGCTGACTTGTGTGCATGAGTGCCGCGAAGGCTGCTTCCTGTAGTGCCGGGTCGTTGGGCAGCCTTGTCTGACTGCGATGACTAGATCTGTTGAACATACCAAGGTGAGCCTTGAGAATGACGTTCTGGATCTCCGTCTTCACAACCTGGGCACCGATTCACAAAAAATCTTAATACAGTCTCGAGACAGTTTTCACACTTAAGACAGTGGTCTGATTAATGGAAGACTTACAACATATCTTAAGTAGACATGTCGAGAGACAAAGTCTTGCCATTTTGCATTCGTCTGAGACAAATTCCATGAATTCACTTAAGACTCGAGACGAAACTTAAGAATTCACTTAAGATGATCTTAGGACATCATAATTTCGGTCTTATCATGAATGATCTTAAGACAAATCTTATGATATTGTTCGTGAATCAGGTACCTGCTTGACAACTTCATCACTGAACTTTCTCATCTCGGCAGCAATGTGTTGACCGTAGACGTCATCGTCGTCTTCCACCCTGTAACAATCAAATAATAATAATAATGATAATAATAATATACATCAAATGTAAGTTTCTTCATGCTGAAAAAACGCTGGGTGCCGATATTACTGTTAAAATTCTCAGAAAGTTGTGCTCTTATAGAAAAATGATAAGTTAATTTTGGTGTCCATGGACCTTTAACAAAATCTGTATTTATCTGTGGTTTTGCACAACAAAAGATAGCAGCTATTACCACTTAAATTTACCAATTACATACTACAATTTCAGGTCACATTATTTTCAAGATTTATTTCCCCTTTATGTTAAGCTGCATTTGGCCATAAGCTATTAAAGCTAGTTGGCAACCATGCCTGTTATCGTCTCCTCGCTTTATCTCGCTGAGGCATTCCTGCGCCATGGTGATCAGGTTTGCTTTGGCTGCGGCAGAGCGTCTTTTCCTTGGTGGCGGTGGAGTGGTAGCGGGAGCAGTAGAAGTTGTAGCTGCAGTCCCAGCAGCACGGAATGCTTCGTTGTCCCCATTGGCACCACCTGACTGCTGCAATAAAAACATGATAAGATTATTATTAGTTTTAAAGATGCCGAAACCGGTGGGATTTTAAAGTTTCATTGGCTTTAGGGGTTTTACTGGTTTTCGGGGTTCTTTTGAGGTTAAACCCATTTTTGTAAAAAGGCTCAACTTAAAGGCGCATAGAGAGTGACGTAACTGAACTGAACCGACATAGTTTAGTTTTTGATGAACTGACCAATGGGCAAGCAGTCGTGCATTGGAGTTGGCACCGTCTAATGGTGTCACTGACTACCTGACAACACGAATGTACATATTAACTAATGACCAATGGGCTCGCCCTGTTGCTCAGTCTGTCAAAAACTTAAACATGCAAATTTAGTCAAGTTCTGCCACGCTGCTCTGTACGCGTCTGAATGGGTTCTCGGTTGATTCATACGAATTTATGTTGGCTCCCCATAGCATAGAATGTACCAATACTTGCAAATTTGTAGTGTCATATGTTTCAAATACATAAAGATAATAAAATATTTCATTATTAGTGAAACAAGAAATTAAAATTAGATTAAGTTTGAGGTGGGTGTTTTGGGCGGGTTTTTAGTAGGTTTTTTGGTATCTGCCCGAATGTCTCAACCCTAACTAGTAGGCTAACCAGTCGATTGTTCATAAAGGTTAACTTAATGAAAAAATTGCGGATTAATAAGTCAACCATTAACCTAAGCAGGGCTCGAAGTGAGATGGTATGGACCGGTATGGCACACTGGCATTTTCTTGGCTGCCTTGACACCATACTGGCACTTCTTTTCTGAGAAAAGTCATACCGGTATGCTTTGCGGGCCACTTTGTGAGATTTAGGCAACTGGTCGCTGATGTTTGCTTCGATCAGTGGCCAAAATAACGCTAGCTTGAAGGGAAGGAAGGCAGCATAACCATACCGGCACTTATTTTTTCCACTTCAAGCCCTGGACCTAAGCATGCCTAAATATGTGAAACTGCATTCAGCATTATTAGGTTCTTGCAAATCAAGACGTCACGCAGTGCGGTATGTGACTCTACTCACATCTGGATTAAACGTTGTCGACGTAGGTGACGCATCTTTCACCAGAAACCCCGCCATCTTATACCACCATAAACTTGGCTGAGGAATCTTCTTCCCATCTTTGGCCTTCTTGTCCATCTTCTTCCGTTGATCCCGCAAATACTCCAACTTTTTCCATATCTCTTCACCTGGTACATAATATACAGTAAGTCACCACATAAGCAGTTATACCATATGAGTTTAGTGCGTAGCATTTAATATTAATATAGTCTGTAATAATTAAATTTACTCTTGACTGCTGTAAGATGTGAATAAAGGTCGTCAACTTGTATAGCGCATCGTCGCAAACACGCCTCTAATGCGCTTTCGTCACTAACCAGAGCTGCCTGCCACACGGCCACCGTGTGCAGCCTGCAGACACAGGCCGGCGCAGCGGCCGACTAGGCAACCCCAGTCAGCTGTACCAAGGTCCCCACCTTCCGTAACCCATGTAAATGAGTTACTACTCACTTTACCATCCCACGGAGGGTAGAAGGCTGAGTTGACCTAGTCGACTGAATAGTATTATTAAGGCAGACACGGTTGCCAACATTTTGGCTGTAAAATGCCAAACACAACCCACTTTACTGCAAAATAGCCTCAAAAATGCCAATTTTTCACGTTAATATATATAATAAAGTAGTGGTTCAGATTACTAAATGCACACATAAATACAGCCTGTATTCATTCGTGCTGCTGAACCTGGTAGTGTTTGTAATTGCTCGATGATGTTTTAATTTTACCAATAATTTACACTTTAAAGAACTTATAAAGTTTTAGCAGCATACGCTAAGGTGTTCTTGAGAAGTCCATACAGTGGTTTGCACATTATACTGAATGTTCACTATGCTCTACAGCATTTTAGACAATAAACATTGAAAATAATTCAGTTAGTTTGCAAAAAAACAAACAAACGTAGAATGACTAGTTTTTCTATTTAGCCAAACTGAGCTAATTACAGAAAAATGTACTAAGTGCATGGGAATAAGCAAAAAGCAAAAAAACTACCGAAAAAGAACCAAAATATTTTGTAGTTTTCAAGTATGGCACCAAATACCGAAAACTACTGAAAACACTTTTGGCAGTTTTCAATATGAAAAACCTAACCCTAACCGAAAACTACATTAGTTGTTTTTGGTAGTGTTCGGCAAAAAGAGCCACCGGTTTTTGGTAGTACTCAGTATTTAGTGCCACCCACATAACAGTACACTGTGGTAAACTATACAGAAGTTTATGCCCAAAGTCAGCACTATTATAGGTGCATATATAATATGCAATGCAATAACGCATAGTACCTGAAAGACTGAAGTGCATTCCAATTTCTTCCTTCGCTTTCTGCTTCATTTCAGAATCTTTATATTCAGCGCACTTCTTGTCCCAGAGGCAACTGTGTAACTGATACAGTTCTATCAACGTTGTTACGCGTTGTCGATCCTTCCAGAAATCACCATCAGATGTGCGTAAGTAGTACGGATAACCATAATCGAACGAAGACATAGCTGTTATCCGACCGGATGTAAACAAATCAAATGTCCCTGGAAAAGGCAGTGTTGGATTTCAAAAATACGTAAATCGTTAACTGGCTAGTCGAGTTGACTATGAATACAAAACTAAATAATACTAGTCTACTAGTAATGCAACAATTATCACAAAAACACGTCAAAAC
>Ga0209671_1008139_pt1 | contig 10955 bp, 10 predicted proteins | sample WorMetHERISLAND2_2_FD_187401 | JGI IMG/M metagenome (GOLD analysis project Ga0209671, IMG submission 187401) | Marine gutless worms symbiont microbial communities from Max Planck institute for Marine Microbiology, Germany - Olavius geniculatus... | ecosystem: Host-associated > Annelida >...
ATGGTACATTCTAGCTTACTTTATATTTTTGGCCGACGACGCCCCCCCCAAACGTCGCGAGGCCCGGGGTAGCTAACCCCTTACCCCACCCTCTCGACGGGCCTGCTGTTAAAAGTTACGGACGAATTTGCCTGAAATTTTCAGGAAAGGCTACATTTTTGCCAAAATCCCCCACACATAATCCTCCGGACTCATGAAATGTTGCACACGCATGGTCCGCGGACAGTACTCAGCCTTCAGCAAGGTTTGACGATCTTGTTGTTATTCATTTTGCTGTCAGTGCTGCCATCTCGTGACGTACATGTAAGTTTCGCTGTACGGTGCCGTACTGTTGCGGTAGGCCTATTTATTAAATACATGTCTTGCGTTCTTATCTTTGTTTGTAGTTCATAGGTCCAGGCTTGTTTTATCACCAGACTGAAGTTTATAGACAAAAATGCTGTTATTTGTCATGAGAAACTTAAGTTAATCATCAGTCAGCATCGACGTGGCTTTTTTGTTGTGTACGGTTACGCGTAAGTTAATTAATGCACTATTGTATAATGTCGCAGTAGCTAGACTAAGCTCATAGACACATTGTCAGTTTTGAGTGACTCAACCGGTTTAGTTACGAAGTTTGCAAAGTGCAGTAAATTTGAAGTAGGTCTAAGGCTTGTAATATATTATTTCGCCTTATACAGGTTTTACCGTAAGCAAATGAGGTAGGCATATGTCGTAGGCCTATGACTGTAATATGAAGTTGTCATAACTGGAAATTTGCAGAATATTTAGCTCAGGTTGAATGACAGTTCCAATAGGCTTACAGTGTATGTGATGCTATAATTAGCAATATTATGAACGCAGCCGTTAAGTGCAGTGTTTAAAAGAAATTGACTCCTTTTCTGAAATTCATGCAGTTAGAGAAATTTAAAATAGGCCTGCTTAGTACACATTAATTATCTGTAACGGACAATTCCCATGACTCCGGTGCTTATTTTTTCCACGCCAAGCCCGGTGTTGTGGAGTCTTAATTGGCATCGCTGGGGCACCTGCCTCCTCGACTTACGTTTGATTTTTCACGTCACTTACATAACCGCACAAACTGACGTTCAACTCCACGTGATTGCATTCGGATAATTTTGCCTAATGAATATTTAGTGAAAAAATAGGCTATCGAGACGCCATCGTCATCATCGTAGAGGACCTGAATAATAAGCAATATTTCTAGGATGGTGATTTCTAGGATGATTTCTAGGGTATAAGCGCTAGAGGGAGTAGGTCTCTTCATGAGCGGAAGAATGGAAAAGTCTTCAGGCGCCGCCTGAAGACCGAGATGGTCGTTGCATATAGATTGACACCGCCACACATAGACTGGAAAAGCTAGCCCATGCTTATTTAACTCAGTCTCCTGCCGGGAACTGGAGTTACAAGACTGCAGAAAACGATTGCCCGCTGAGGGTGGGAGGCTGCGTTGAACTGGGAGAAAGTGGAGTGTGCTATAGAGGCGTTCGCAGATCACGAGTGAACACGTGTAATATGAACTTGATCCGTCTGCGGGGTGTGGTCGTAGCAGTCGCACGCAAGTATTATACTTTATACAGTCACGTAGTCCTCGAAACAGACGTATTTGTCTCCAGGCTCCACCAGGACAGAAAAATAAAGTCTAGGTCTTGGTCTCGGTCTCAAAAAATAGCAACTTAGGCCCTGTCTCGCACCGTTTAGCCACAGTACATCCGTGTTAGACAGACGAACAGACAGACGACGACGACAGACTACAACCATGCCATAAGCTCGACCGTTACTCAAGTACGGTCGGCTAAAAATTGCAAAAACTGACGCAAAACCGCGCAAATACGGTTCTTATTCATGGGAAGTCAGTGGAACGCATTCACCTGCCGAAATGGCGCAGCTGACGATGTAATCTGCCTGACATTTGAGTTTGGAAAAAAAATCAAATTACTTTACAGAATTATTTCGCTGGTAGACTGCTGCCGGTACCGGTGAAATAGGTATGCAAATCGGTCAATATTTCATTATAATTATATGAACTTCATGAAAAAGTCAAACCCAGCAACTATTGAGCCACTGTTAGGCCTACATGACGGGACTTCGGTGCAGTGCAGCTCTGTACAGCTCATGTAGCAGCATCACCGTGGCAGTGTAATTTTCTTGTCATTTGCATAGCAATTACTATGGCTGTGCGTTCAGTTGCTGCAGGATGCGAAGTGGGTGGCTCACGGGCACTTATCTGTGCGTCATCCAGTCACCAGCGTCATTATACCGAGCGCAGCCACTGCTGCTGCTGCTGCTGCTGCACTAATATTTATTGCATCATCACTGCTGCAGTGCGTAGTCGAGCGTCATACGTGTTAGCCCAGCTAGCGCTCTCATCGTGCGCTGCTCCGGCGCCATAGCGGCCTCCGCAGCAATACAATATTGTATGCTGGGCCTCCGCGAGCAGACAGAGCCGACCATCAGCCGGCAATATCTCTGACGGACGTGCTGACGAGCGTCTGACGTTCTTTTTTTCTGTCGTGACATGTTGACGCGCTCAGTGTAACGCTATCTTTAGTCTCGGCTCCAAGTATTCTCCGCCAGCACGTAAGTAAACTATTACCGTTACTCAGTCTACGCGTTTCATTTGCAGAAACACGTCAATTTTTTTGTAAATTAATAGTTTACAGACGGCACATAACGTGAAATGAAGTAGCTGGATTATTGCTAAATAATGAAATAATAAAACTTATTACCCGTCGACAAGTTATGATTATGCTGTCGACTTACTTTATTAAGTCGTTTTGAATGCTAGAAACATATCGCGGTGTAAAAAGCGACAACTTACACGAGGATAAATTTTCAAAACAGAAAAATTATAGCTCAGTGGGCCCACCAAACTACAGCATGAAATAGCGTGAAATCTGTAGCCTATTTTTTTTACTCCTCGCACGATACGTTTCTAACGTAGCGAAGAGGAGTATATGAGATCAGTGTAATATTGAGGACCGACCGACCGACCAACGACCGACCTCTGTTCCTGGCAGAGCCTTCATGGAAAAACTTCAAACGGCCATATCTCCATAACGGTGCCAGATAGACGCATGCATTAAAGTATAACAAGACAAATGGCAACTAGCGTCGTCGACCATTAGGCCTATTGTAATTTTTTTCTCTCAGTTCCTAAAATCGGGCAATATTTTATGAACTTCGGGGAAACAATTTCCAATAACGACCTCGATGTCAGTTACTATAAGTATGATATTAAACGGGCCTCAAATAGAGGCCGGGTCTTTAATATAAGCCAAAAAGAACGAAAAAGCTCTTTAGAAATACAAAAAACAGATGATGCGCGCGAGGAGTACATGAGATTGGTCACAATCTAATAATATTTTTGTATTACGTATTTAATGATAGAGATAAAAATTCTATTTTGTTTGCTATCCTGTCCTGTTTACTGTTTTGTTTAAATGTGATCGTCGCACTAATGGTTTTCTTAATAAGATGCGTTTATAAGTTTACGTTTTACTTGGGCTATACTTATCTTTTTACTAACTTCGAACGTCAAAATTTGTTCAGTTCTGCTTTAGCTAGATGTGACTCTTAAAACTCGCTATAAAAACACTTTTGGGGTGGCTTTTACGGTTGCTGGATAAAATAAATCAAACTTCCCAGTGCAAGCTACAGAACCAAGCCACTTAGTTTTGTTTGTAAAAAGCGACGATTGACAAAAAATACAAGAAATTTGTGCTACTGCTCACAAAACGCGCAAAAGCCTATAGCAGTTCCTGTTCGCAAATTGTTTTAGTTTATCTCCAGCCACTTCGTCGCAATTCACTCTTGAAGTGTGCGCCGCAGCCGAAGATCGCGAAAATTAATAAAACCCCTAATTTTGGAAGTTCGGGGTCTTTCAATGTCATCGATGTTGACACGACTGAAAAGCTCGTCATTGGGCGGCATGCCCATGCTTGTCTGCAACCGTTTTCACGCATAACTGGTCTACAGCGGTAAAATAACGACTTTTACGCGAGTACCGCTCTTTGACGCTCTCGTGCGCGGGTTTCCTTGAACCTAAAAAATCGAGACTTGAATTTTTGAAATCTACGTTTAATGCTAAAAATTTCATACGCAGGATGTCCTGTTGTATCTCCACTGTTTTCGGGACAATTCGCTCTTAAAGTGTGTCTTTCAGCTCAAAATCGCCCAAAATCCATATAAGCCCTTATTTTAATGTTCAAAGTCATCCAAGATCATTGCTTTTGATGCTAATCAAAAGCCCGTGTACGACTTCCTATTAGTGATTAATAGTAACCTAGGCCTTATCTCTCACCGTTTCTGAGATACAGCGACTTATTGGCTAAAAATCGCAATTTTTTTCTACCCCCTCTCATGTAGTGCCTTCGCTGGGGTTATCCCTTTTGAATTTCTGAACAAGCTTTACAGATCATGAAATTACACCGTGTTTTAAAAAACAGTCAAGATTTTTTTTCTCAGAACTTTGTTACATTTTACCAAATTTGATAATTTTTGGCACAAAGATGGCCAAGACAACAGAGTTATGTAAAGTAAACTTATTTTTCACCTTACTTAATTTATGTCAACGCACTATCTTGTGAAACACAGATGCACCAAATTGTTACATTTCGCGGTGATTATTTTGTATCCAATTGCTCACTTTTGCATTATCAATTCAACAGAGGGCGCCACGTGATTTATTAATTTTGTGGTATTAAATGTTTTAAGATAAAAAATACCAGACAACAAGATAGCTGACTGTTGAGCTTAAAACACGTCTAATCCATGAGTGAATGCAGTTTGATCAGTCAACCTCTGGCGTTGCATTTAGGCCATCTTGTCCGTGTATGCTGGGTACACTTTGGGCATAAACTCTGATAATTTGAAAGCGAGTTGTTATGGAAACTTGCAATTCTGCCAAATAATGTACATTTCACTTATTGTGTGCTTAGTTAAGTGGTTGCAACGTTTACTGGAGACAACAGCTCAGCATTATGCAAAATTGAAGCATCTGTGTTTCACACGGTAGTGCGTTCACATAAATAGGGTGAAATGTAAAATGAGCCCATCTTACATAATTCTATCGTCTTGGCCAACTCACTGCCAAAAATTATCAAAATCGGTGAAAATTTGACATAGTTATGACAAGAACAATTTTGACTGTTTTTGTCAGGCAGCTGACGCTGAAGATTTGGTGATCCTAGCTTGCACCGTTTTAGACTGATCCACCCATGTGACAAGCAGACAGACAGAGGACAGACGGACAGAATTGCGATGGCTAAGACGCGCTCAGCAGTACCTGCTTTCGCGCGTAAAAATAAAATTTGGCTTCGATACCATTTGTGCGGACACTCATTCACTTGTTTGTGCCATGTGCTGTTGACAGTGCGTTCTTTTCAGTTTTTGACAGATTCCAATGAATTTCGTGTACGACTAAGTTCTGCGACGCTGAACGTTGACTGAAAATGCATGGAGTCATTCAAGTGAAGTCATTGTGCAGCGCAGAGTGTGCGACGTCATGAAGGCTGCAATAGAACAAAATATTGGACTACAGATGCATGACAGATCTCATAAAACGACACACCGTTGTTATCTTCTGAGCCTTCGATTGTACTGTCTGTCAAGCTGTCTACTATCCAGCGATTGTCTCGACTGTTTGTTGGTAAAATGCTCCGACATTGCGAAGTACAGAAACCAATGTGTTTAAGTATACGATAGATCACAGAATTCGTTGGGTGTTAATTTCACTTTCCAGTTTTTATAGATGTTTTGAGGAGGCGTTGTTATTCAAGCGTTGCATTTATTTGTTTTTACAGTTTTATGTAACAATTTCCTAGTTTGCAGCGTCAGTGTGAACACTAAATTTACCGGCTACTTGTGAAGTTAAGGCCTACTTTCAGTTTCACTGGTCACTCGGTCTCAATCGTAGATAATAGCATTTCAGCAGCAGAACAGCAGAATACTGCAGTTAGTGGGCTTAATGCTAAAGCAGCAGTAAAGCACATTGCAATTCATGTGAGGTTATAGAAGCAGCAGAAGTGATAGAAAAAAGTGGGATAAAACAGAGAGGGTCTATTGAAAAATATATTTAGGTGTATCTGAAAAAAATGGTTTTATAGTTGCCCGATGCATACAGACTGTTCCAGGTGACAGATGCAGTTTATGCAGCTGCTTATGTGATACAGCGACAGTAAGTGGTTGTAACAAACAGCTGAATTTGTCATTGCTGGTAGATGAAGTTTTGAAGATGACAGTTGTTTACCAGAGTGCTTGACCGCCAGAACAGCCGCATTGAAGGACCGACCGACAATCGAAAAAAGTCGAGATCATAATAGCGCGGGATTGCTGGCGACTTGCAGATTATGGACGTTGGCGACTGGCCACTTCAAAGACGCAAGTGCGCTGCAGTAGCCCCTTGGGCACCGCTGCGTCGCATGCTGCCGACACCGGTGAACAGTGACATCGCGCTAGCACTGCACTCGCTGAAGATGTCCGGTCTATGTGCAGCCAACGTGTCGGTTTATATGCTCCTATAGGTCTACTTCTGGGTGACCGTTAGGCCTACTAACTGCCCAGAGAGGCATTGTGTCTTTCCATTTACACTTTCTGAGATCACTCCACCAGTTTTTCACTTGGCGCCACTACAGCTAGTGAACAATAAAAATAAAACACTGTCGCGCAATTCCTTTGAGTTTCATGTTTCTTGTAAAACAAGTATTGTAATAGTCGTACTAGGTTTATATACGTGGCAGACGAAATATGGCTAAAACAGTGACATCAGCATGTTCATGACTTTTGATCAAAAATAGAATTATTCACTCAGTTATTGTTAGTCATTCATACTTTTGGCCTACATGCAAGTCGGGTATATACAGATGCCCTGTTGATTTCGTAAAACACTGAAATGGTGCAAATGTTTCGGTCACCTCTTGCATTTGTGAGATAAACGAATGACGAAGACGCATTTACTGTCTGCTGACTGCAGTGTCGTGACGTGGAGCAGTCCAGCCCAGCACTGGCAGAGCGCCTTTAATTGACTTCCACGCCGCCTCTCCGCCAGCTCGCCCGGATGCATTAGGACTGGCGTGTGTCCTGACAATGAGCTCGCATTACTTGCACGGCGAAATCGTTCGTTCGTTCGTTCGTTCGTTTTGTCGCTTCTCCGACTTCTTACGTGACTGACGACGACGACGACGACGACAGTGGACCGACCGATCCATTCCACCACGCAGCCTGCATGAGACCGAGCAGAGAGACCGAGCGAGCGAGCGAGCGCTGAAGTGGACAGAAGCGATCTAAATCGCATTCGTCTTGTGTCGGCGGCGTGTGTCGACCTTCAGTCGTCGCACCGCCGTCCGCTGTGTCCGTCCGTGCGGTGAAATATCGCTGCTGCACTGCTATCAGCTGTGTCGCTCCGTGCTGATGACAGAAGTTTTCACGCCACGCCGCAATCATAATCTAGGTCTTATTGACGAACGATCGACGCCAGAACGATAGCTTCTCTGTCACGAACGTCACGCGTGCTGCAAAGTGTTACAGTATTACATTGTAAAACCACTACTAATGAGTGTCGTATGTGCAAGCTGAGCTATTGTTTTGGAGAAATGTTACAATTCATATTATATTACTTTACTTTAATATACATCGTATATCAATAATAATTTTTATATGTTATGAATTTCTTACACGAAGACCTGCAATTTCTCTGAGAGCAAAATGATCTTGAAAATAATGTATCAACTGAGTGATTAACTCCGAATCTGGTACACTATAGTTTTGCGAGTTCTCTTATTAATTATTACGTAATAAATTGTTTACAAAATAATGGAGTAATGAATTTTCTTTAAAAATTGGTTCAATCTTGCGGGCAAAAATCACAAAAGGTGATATTATTCAGCAGCACATTGACACACAGTTAGTGTGATGCGGGCAATATCACCTTTTGTGATTTTTGCTGTTTTCGATGTGCGAGTTCTTTAGTATTGCCGTTAACAAGTGTATAATCTGATGTTTTGTGCATTTATTGTTAATATACAGTGGGCCATTCTCCGTCGTTTCGCCGCTGTAATATGAGCACTGTTAATCAGCAATTAGTATTTTGCGCACGTCGCACGGCTGTTATGTGTAATGTTTGTGATGGCGGCAGAGGCCGCTGCTGCAGCGGCAGCTATAGCTCAATATTCATAGCACTCGTGGCACTAACTGCTCGCGTTGAACTTCCGTGCGCCGAGTCCAGCACGATGAGACCTGGTACGGACTACGGGAGCTCGATAAATTTGACGAAGATAGGCAGGTGTTCATGCGAATTGCTTGCGCACTAGGAAATTAGACAGGCGCGCCACTGGTTCAGTTTTATGCACGGATATTCGAACGAGCCGTGAAAGCTTCACTTTGCCTCCGCCCATAACTTTGCTAAATTACAGCGGCGTTAGGTGAAATTTTGCCTACAACGTAAGCAGTCAATCGCATAAATGCACGTGGGCCTATACAATTTTTGTTGTGCATGCATGCATGCAAAATGCGCTTTTATTCTATACGCAATCGCTTGAGTTGAGGCTATTGCTGACTTTCAACAGACCATAATAATGATAAACCTGCTGCGATATTTGTTTCACTTCTTCGTTTTTTTCCCGTCGACGTTGTTACTGCATTGAAAACACCAGACAGATCGAGGTATCTGTCGTCTGTTGAATAACGACGAATCGGGTTTGTTGGTGACGTTGGAAGGCTGCAAATAGACGCGAATGGTATCGATTCGCGGCTAAATATGCGCCGGATAAAATCATTGAATCTGTGCGACGTCAAGACGTCAGTCGGTCAGCAGCAGTAGCAGCGGCGACCGTCGACAGATGAGCGACAAGTCGCTGTCAGGCCGCCCGCCCGTCGTCACTTTGACGCTGCAGGAACCGATCCGCGGAGACGACCGACCGACGACCGACATCCTAGCCGCCGACTTGTACGGCTCGCCACCGGCGCATCCTATTAAATCGATGAGTCGCCGACTGACCCGACGCCATGTCGGCTGGTTAGCCAAGCCGCCGTCCGTCCTTCGGTGGTCCGTCTAAATAGATTGACCTCATTCAACGTACGGCGACACGACGAAGACGCTCGGGTTCTTCCTGGTATACTGACGATTTCTACACTCTTCCGTGACTGCAGTGTTACGTTCTGTGTACTACATGGACGCATTTACCTGTGTAAGGTAGCAGGTAACATTATGTGATCCCATATGGCAGGTGACGCTCCGCAGCTGTGAGATGGGTTTTCTATAAAGAGTTTAACCATTTAGCCAAACCAACCGGAGAAACGGGTGAAACGGTGTGTTCGTGGTCACCGTGAGTGACTGGCTTTACACAGAACGATCGATTGCTCTTGAGGCAGTCCGCCGATGATTGATGACCGATTGACATATAACAACAAAAAACAGCAGTATTTTATTAGAGCTAAATCTACCACGACGCTTATTGGCTAGCGTAAAAATTATTCGACCAGTCACGATTCACTGTTATACCTTTTTCAGCAGTGGCTGTACCGACTTCCGCCGCCGTGCACACGTGCCATGGTCACTGGGTGGTCAGCACGGTGGCGTTGGACTTACGATCGCGAGGTCGTGGGTTCGACTCCCGGTCCGGTCGCTATCAAGTGGTTGGTACTTGGATGTGTGGCTGTCTGCGGAAGGAGAACCATATCGGTATATAACCAATACAAAAGTCAACTCAGCCTTTCATCCCTCCGGGGGTAGTAGATCGAGTACCTGTTTGTCTAGCTGGCTGGAGTCATGGCGGGGCGCATTTACCTGTGTAAGGTTGCAGGTAACATTGTGTGATCCCATATGGCAGGTGACGCTCCGCAGCTGTGAGATGGGTTAGCCATTTAGCCAAACCAACCGGAGTATTAACGGCGGCGTAATAAGATACAGAAACCGTCATACAATCGCGCTCCGTCGGGTCGTCGATTGCTTCGTTCAATCAGTCCCGTCTCCTCGGATCTACATACATAGAGACTGACAGACACCTTACCCGGCGACCGGAAATCGATTGTTGCTGACGGAGCATGCGCACGACGCGCATGACCAAGTGCCGACACTGGCCGGCCGCTGCGACAAGTTCGACAAGACGTCGTCCATTTGACCAAGTGCGACAAACGCTGCAGCACGATGCTCGCGCAGAGCAAAAGTGCATTAGTTGGCGCCGGCAGATACCTACGATGACCGATGATGGGTCTGCTGAGTAGTTCGTGGTTGTGCAGCATTAGTTGCTGGTTCGTCCGCCCACACAGGCGCCGAGTAACAAGATCAGAACCTGATTTTTCTGCGCATAACACGCCAGCTGCGTTGAGTGCATGGCGCGTAGGCCTACTGTCGCTTCTCTGTAAGTCGAGCTTTTCAGCGCGTGACGTCACTCTCGACACTCCTCACATAAGTCTCTATCGTGACATTTTATTAATCCTCACTGCAGTGCACTTACACAGCTTGAACACCTGTATGTGCATATGATTCACGTTATTCCGGGTCTCGCGTAAAAAGAATTTTCACTAGGCGGCGCCAGTGGTTAAATTGACAATGTGTTGCAGGAGCTCAGATTCAGAAAGAGATGCCGCAGACGTCGTATCAACGGGATGGGGTGGGAAAAGATTACCCGTTTCATGTCAGTAAGTACTCCGCCAGGGAGCGCCGTGAGCTTCGAGTGCGGAGCCTAAAGCGAAAATTAACTTGACACATTTTAATTCTCACATATCGCTTTTGATGGAAGACAAATCTGCCTGATCGTGAAGAAGTCGTATCAGACGACTGTTCGTTAGTCATCATCATCATCATCGTCGACAACCGTGGGCTCAACACCCGTTGGTGTCTGACGCTATTGTTACTATCGCTGCCCACCGCTGCCTATCTAAGGCAGCGTGGCTTAACTCCTGCAGGGTTGCCCCACACCACTGCTCAATGTCATCTGACCATTCTCGGTGAGGTC
>Ga0209671_1008140_pt1 | contig 10955 bp, 9 predicted proteins | sample WorMetHERISLAND2_2_FD_187401 | JGI IMG/M metagenome (GOLD analysis project Ga0209671, IMG submission 187401) | Marine gutless worms symbiont microbial communities from Max Planck institute for Marine Microbiology, Germany - Olavius geniculatus... | ecosystem: Host-associated > Annelida >...
GTGCCTATCTGCAACCATTCACACGCTAGACAAGCCAACAGAGGATAAATACATACATAACCACTTTTTAGAGGGGTACCCCTCTTTGACACCCGCGTGCGCAGGCCTCTTTGAATCTAAAGGGTGCGGATTTGGACTGCTAAAATCTACATTCCATGCTGAAAATTTCATATGCAGGTTGTCTTGGTCTATCTCCAGCCATTTTGGCGCAATTCACTCTTGAAATGCGTGTCGCAGCGCAAAATTGTGCAAAAAAACTCACTAAAACCCCTTTTGGGAAGGTTCAGGATCATTGAAGGTCATCGATGTTGATAATTTTAAAAAGCCTGTCACCAGTGCTTGTTATGATAAGCAGCATGTCTGTGCCTATCTGCAACCGTGTTCACGCTACACGTGATAATTGTGGTAAAATAACCACTTTTCAGGGGGGGGGGTAGCTGTCTTTGACGCCCGCCTGCGCCGGCTACCTTGAACCTAGGGGGTCGGGACTAACCGTTATAGGGCGTTTAACGATCCAGCAAACTTCCAGCAAATGTTTTCAAAATACACGTGCTAATGCTGGACGTTTGCTGGATCGTGTAAACACCCTATAACGGTTAGGACGTGGAACTTATGATTAAGAGATCGTGGGTTCGACTCCTGGTCAAGTCACTATCAAGTGGTTAGTAATTACTACTTAAATGGGCGATTGTCTGCAGACAAATAAACCGTCTTAGTATATAACCAATCATGCACAAAGGTCAACTCAGCCTTTCGTCCCTCCGAGGTACATAAATAGAGTATCGGAGTTCTTGGCTGGGGTAAAAGCAAGGCACGCTCACATGTGTTGGGTGGCAGGCAACAGACAACCAGGGGCGCCATTTAGAGGAAGGTAGGGAGGTCTACGGACCCCCCAAGGCTTAATGGTTTTAATATTTTTACTGTAAATTAAACTTTTGAAACAGTGTTACTGCTGCAAGAACAATATGTTACACAGACGGAGACCTCTCGATGATTTACTGAAATGACGCCACTGCAAACAACCGTGTGATCCCATATGGCAAGTGACGCTCCATAGCTCTGCAAAGATGAATTCCAAAGAAAAGCTGTAAACACAGTTTTACACACCTTTTAAGTTTATCTTTAGCCAAGGGTTTTTGCTACCTTTGCACTGAGAGCTGGAGTTGGCGCCGTTGGTGTCGGTCTGGGTGTATCCGGGACAGTCAATGCAGAAGTTCTGTCCTGCTATTGGCTGATAGCTGTCACGTGGACACGACACACATTTCTCGTCATCTCGACTGTAGAACTGACCCGGCTGACAACGTTCTGTTTACAGACAACGTTTTAAGTTTGGTTTTTTTGGTTTAAATTTTGTCTAACTGTGCCGTATTGTATTGTGTTCGTTCTGTCGCATCACTATTCAATGAATAATTGAATGAATGCAAAAACTTTAAAAATGAAAAATCACACTCCTTAAATTTTGTGCTTTAAAAGGTTGTGACTGTTAAGTAATCACTACTAGGCTTATTGCTACTACAATTGAATTGCTAAAATTTACTAATAGGCCTATCACTATTCTTATTACTTATAATTGCTATCAATAAACTGACCGCTGACGATGCAATCTTGGAATCCCGTGGCTCCTACATTGGACGTCATAATGCCCGGTCCACACGGCAGACAAAGCGTTCGACCGTAGTCAGACTGGTACGTGCCGAGTGGACACGGCTTGCACGGAGTTAAGCCGTCCACAGAATACGTGCCTGGTCTGCAGGCCACTGCAAACATACGAAACTCTATTCATTATAGTTAACAGTAATATACCTGCCAATGGCCCAGAAACAGTAGAGCCACAAAATTCCGTAACTTCATTATTTCACATTAATAAATCATAATAATTGACTTTGGAAAGAAATTCACTGGCAGGTTTCGGATGAGTAAGTTTGCAATAGAGTGGTCATAAAAAATTCTATCACGGCTGAAGCGCTTCTCGCTGCAGTACGCCATGAATATCACCACACAGAGCTGACATTATTACTTTTACTGGGTCACTGTAACGACGCGACGCGTTTGAGCTGTGGTGGATATTTCGTAATGACTTTGCTGTAGGTATGGCAAAACTAAAAAATGTGAGATCTTGTCAATATTTGATGCAGTTACAATAAAAGCTCCCGGTCTATTTTCTGAACACATTGTATACACGAGCATTTTATAAACGGCGGTCTCAAAAAAATCTTTATTGCAACTGCAACCAACAGTGTCACAGCAGCACTGAAAACTAAAACGATAAACACGATAAGCTATGTAGCTGTAGAGAAATGCACATGCAAAGTAAAAAAATATACAAAGGAGGAAGTTTCTCTCATAAAGCCTACGTCACTTCAGAACTGCTGCACTATCAGAACACGACTGTAAAGAATAGAAACACAATGGCTTAAAGAACATTTCCACTACGGCGTTGCGTTGCTTTGTTGTGCAGCGCGTTGTGGCGATAGTAAAAACACAAATTTCCAGCTTGTTTAATTAAAAGCATTTCCATTACAGCTGTGCGTTGCGTTGCGTTTAAAATAGAAATGCCGATGGTGTTTCTATTTTTTGTTTACTATCCGAGCGATAGTAAATGCGTTGACCAATCAGAACGCTCTATGAGGTACCATGAATATTTATCACGTATCACTGGAAATGACTTCAGTCGTCAAAGCAAAATGGATGACTCGGAGACGAACACGGAGACATCGAAAACGTTTATTAATGTCGTTGCAATGCGCAGTGTCCTATGACTATACGGATAAAAAATACGTTTTCTTTTTTCTTACGCAACACGTATATATGTGCAACAAGTTGCTGCTGCCAACAGCAACAAATCTTCGTATTTGTCGGCCATATTAACTCATTAATATTTTTCCCAAAAATGTCTCCGCCTCTTTCAACGCGTTGCAACGCGCAGCCGTAGTGGAAATAGACCTTTATGCAGATTGAGCTTAGACGGTTCAAATTTTTCCCGCTAAACATGTGCAAATTTTAGCACAAATATTACGATTTTAGTATGCATAACTATGGAGAATACAGCCAGTACACTGTTTTCGTTTCACCTCGAAATATGCCTCTAAGAAGAACTGAATGCACCTGTGGGACCCCGCTTGAGAGATCTCACGAGAGAACTAACGATCCTATAATTAAATGACAAAAACGTACTGGAAAATGAAAAAAATAATGCGGTAAAGTAAATTGAACAGAAAGATTGAAAATATTATGATGTGTGTAACGTTAGCGAACAGAAACCTCCGCATTCGTTGATGTTTTTAGCGGACTCGATGCCGGCTCCGAGTAGCCCGTGAGGACAAGGTTTACACGCCAGCTGACCCTCAAGGTCTTGGTAGGTACCGGCGGGACACGGCTCACACGTCCCAGTGACGGAGTTGTACCAGGTCGCCAGGCTGCACGACACTGTATAGCACACCGAGCAAACACACAGACGTTGTGACGTATCATCATCACCTGCACGCTGTAATAACTGACGCATTGGCACTGCTAACGTACGACAGATACATTGGTACTGTTGGCCGTCATAATTTTCATGTTCTCTGCAAATCAGGTTCTTAAATCGTGCAAAACAGTTATAGAATGGTTCTTAACTACATGTGTGTATTAGATAGGCTAAGATTTATGTTTTTGTGTGCGTGTGTTTTTCTTTTTCTTTTTATTTTTTTTATTTTATCCATTTTTATTGTGTAGCTATATTTGTGTCTAAAATTAACTACGATTGACTGACTGATTGATTAATCCACGTAGTCCGGAAAAAAACTAATGAAATGCTCGGAAATTGCTAAAACAGAAATTTTTACACTCCGGCTCTCCTGTCCTTTTCGTTGCCCAACCAGTGCTGGTAAGATATTAGCAGAGCGGTCCAACGACTGATCGTTCTAATCGCGTTGATCGCAGTCATAACGCGTTGCCACTACCATGCAACTTGCGGCAAGCTACTATAGTTTAATTTGCCTCCTGTCACTAAAAAGCTGTTAAAAATCTATAAAATAATAATCAGATTTGTATAGCCGTTAATTTAACAACAGTAGCCTTATAGGCCTAAGTTGCATACTGAGAAAAAATAAGTGTCTAGCCTGCACGTGCGTGGTCGTGATCATAGTTACTCGTCCCCATGCACGCCATCTTCTATAATGATAACACGGGCGTTTTCATTGTTTTCACTGTGTTGAAACTTTCAACGTCGTTACGTTCTTTAATTTGGTAATTCCTTAATGCGTTAACATGCTCATTAACGTGCTCTGATACATAGGCGGATCCAAGAGTTGAAGTTGAGGAAGAGCTAACATGTAAGGTCGAGCGCCGAAGGCGCGAGCCGAGTCGAGGCGCCGAAGGCGCCAAAGGGGGCAGAGTGTGAACAGGGGGTATTCCCCCTCCTCCTTACAGTGGGAGGGATCTGGGAGGGGACACTGCCCCCTCCCCAGAAATTTTTGTTGATATTGTAGGGTCAAAATGGCGTATTTTCGTGCACTCTTGGTGCTAAATTTTGTTTTTTTATAACCAAAACATACAAAAATACACCAAGTCCTTGGAGCAAACTTTCCCTCCCCCTAACTCAAGATAAAACGCCGCAGGCGTCGAAAATAAGGCGCCGTATAGGCATCGACAGAGTGAGAAATGGGAAGGGGGTATCCCGTTCCCCTGGCCACTATAGGGGCTATGGGGAGCGTCGTGAGCTCCTCAAGCAGAGTCCGGACGGGGCCCCGGCGAAAAACGAATTTGGTGCATTCTAAGCATTATAGAACACTTCTGCTTGCAAGATAGCGTAAATATATCAAAAATGCACAATAATACTAATATTCAGCTTTCCCCCTAATTTCCCCAAAAAACCTTCCCATTTGCTCCAAAGTTTATATGGTGTTAGTGTAGATGCCCCTGGCATTATTTATATTGTATATTGTTACTTACTTTTACATAGGCGTAGCCAGATACTGAAGTCACAAAAAGTGAACTGGCTCCACAGGGCTAAAAAGTGAAGCCGAAAACCGAGAACAGAGGTAGACTTCTTGGGGAGGGGCCGATCGTCGAGGTTCAGCCCCGTAAGCAAACGCTTTTTCGGGCACAAAAACCCCTAAAAATGCATATATCGAGTATAAATTATATTAGTTTTACTGCACAAATTTATAATGCACTGCATATAGCAAGGCAAAAGGGCGACTCTTGGCATCTTGGGGAGCCAAGGCCCATTTGCCCCCTCCTAAATTCGCCTATGCTTTGATAATCGTTTGTAGACCGAACACAAACAGAAACAGCAAGATAGTAAAATAAATTTGACACTGACCACACTTCTTACTCATCAGAACTTGACCCGGCTCGCAAACGTCTCTTGGTCGGTAAGCTCTTAGCGATTTTCTTAGTACTTCGTAGTTCTTGCCTTCGTACCTGGGTGCCACCACAGATCGCCGACGATGACGTGAAACTTCTACTTTCGTTAAAAACGAGGAAACGGTGGCGTATTTAAAATCTAAAAAACGAAGGGGGTGACCCTCATCTAACACAGTGTGTCATTGAACTTCATCAGTGTACCTCCCAAACGGCATCTTAATCCGTCGGGCGATTTATGCACCGGGCATGAATGTGACAGACGACAGACCCTGCTACGGATAAATGTGTAACAAAAGTTAGAATCGCTTGCGTTGCGATTATACGCTCACTAAAACAAATCTGACTCCGAAGGTCACACGTATCCTTTAAAGGAAAGCGTTTAGAAACAACAAGAGAATGACAGAACGATGGAAGTGTCGTACTGGAAGGCGAATTTCTCGCGGTTGCTATTGATCATTCGCCGCAGTCGTCGCAGAGATCGTCGGATTCGCTTGAAGTTTTTCATTCGTGAACAGTCGACGCCGCACTTTGCTGCAGACACAATACAACAACTTTCAACTTGAAACTTTCACGAAACTTTCAAAAAAAACCTTAACAAAACCGTCAGTAAAAAATTCAAATCATATTCTGACATTTACCATCCGTAGCTATAGATTGGGTGCAGCTGACCTGTAGGCGTGACTGGCTTGACTTTCATCTCAAACTCGGCTGACATGAGCGTCTGCAGGTTGTTGCCAGAAAGATGGCGAAACTTTCTCTTGCGCCGGTCACACTTCAAGTCGAGAAACTTGACCGTACACAGTTCACCCTCGCACGACTTTGTCTCTCCTGACAACGGCATGCAACTACAGTAACTCATTTCTTAAATTTCAGTTCACTTACTTTTTGCCTTATGACTTTGCCACCGTTTGTTTAATTATTAGTAGTAAAAACGAAAAGTCCTTTTTAGCCATAAAACTTACAGAGTTGCGGTCATCTCCGTTTTTTAGCCCTCAGTTAGACCCCAGTTTACACTGCGAGACACAGATAGGCTACAAGGCGAGATGTGCCTGTCTACGCCCCAGTTTTTGCTGATACGCATTGCACCTACCCACAAAGGAATGGCCAGGCTGAGTTGACCCGGGTAGTTGGTTACGTACAGAGATTGTTTACCTACCCTGAGACCAACATTCAAGGACCCATGTATATCATTAACATTGTATTTTTTTAAATGCGTATGTATTTTAACGTATTTTATTTTAACAAGTATTTTAACGTAGTTGGTTAGTTATACTGACCCACAAGAATGGGACTGAGTTGCTGTTCAAAATCTTGGAAGTTGTTCCTGCGATGCGGACATCTTTCGGCAAAGAATTTGAAACGAGCTCGGCCCTTGTAGCCCGGCGCCAACACTTGCTCTGTTCAATGTGTGAAAACATAGTTTTATACACGTGATTCTTAGCTAAAGTAGGCTTATAACAATGAGATACGTATACTATAGGCGTACACTTCGACAAGCACATTATAACATTGTAAAGTGTCAGATAAACAGAGTGAATGACAAAGTTAACGTTCTCATGTATTGTATGGACATGACCCCAACCCATAAATTGTTTTTCGAAAAGCTTGGGTGGTTGGAATCATATGACCCCTGAATTTTTGGGCGTCGATAATTACAAATAAATAAAAAATGAAGTTATGGACTTCGAGTACGGCATACAACTCTGAATTTGTATTTTGTTTTTTTAACTGTCTTGGTGGAGATATGCATTCTGACGAGCGCTTTTCAGTACATTCGTTCATTCACTCAACTGTGAGATTTCAGACAGTTTAGGTTACAGGATGTAAACATGACTTTTTAAAGACTTTATTCTTTGTTTTCGAGGCGCCTTAAGACCCAAGACCTTGGTCTCAAGAACTACATCCTACACTTAGGTTACATCGTAACTGTACCTGAGCATGAGGGCAGGGTGATGTTCTTCAGCTGATGCAGCCAGCGGTAGCCAGTCTGTGTGCCGCACCAGGTCGTGATGTTGTTACCTGTAGTGTCACCTGTATTACTGACGCCGGCAGGTGTGGTGATGAACACGGAGCCTGCACTGCAGCTCAGTCGACAGACGTGTAGCTTGCTGCCGATGCCGCGACCGACCGCCGGAGTGCAGTCCAGACTCGCCTTGGCTGGAACTCGCAGCACTGGACAACTTACTAGCTCTGCAGACAGAGAGATACAAAAACACACACTGAAGCCCACAAATGGATCTAGATGACAGTTTGAACATTTCTGCGTTTCCTTTATTTTAGCAAACCGAGCTCGTTTAAGGTTACATGCAGCTAACACGTGACATAAATCACTAACTTATTCACTTAGTATAGTCACTTCGACTACATGTCGTTGTCGATGTTGTTGTTGTTATGGTGCCGTGCCATCGTTGATGACGTCGGCGACCATACGGTGCCAGAGCCACTCTGTCCTCTGAAACCCTGATAAGCTGTGCTCAGTGTGCTAGGCTCACGTTACCCTTCCACAGTTTACACAAGCTATCTATATACTTCATTCTCTAACGCCGCCTTTCTCTCCTCTACTCTATCTTTCTAGTCACAGCCAAATTTTGAAGACCATGCCTTCTCACGAAGTGACCTAGAAAAGCAACCTGCCGTTGACGAATTCATATTATTAGTGCCAGCTGTACCCCCGCTTCTCTCAGTACTTCGACTGAGTATAACAACGGAGAAGCCGATCTGTGACGTAAGCGGGTGGCGTGCACGATGACGTCACTATGACGTCATCAGATGCTCTGACCGACGTACCTACGCAGTCGCGCTTGTTGCTGTGCAAGTGGTAGCCGGAGTGACAGTCACAGCGGTAGGTTCCCTCATTGTTCTGACACGTGTGCTCACAGCCGCCGTTATTCACGGAACACTCATTCTTATCTACACCCAGCATACACGCACACACGAACAAGCATGAGGTCACGTGACGGCAGACGGCAGGTACCCCTTGAGACAAGTCTTTGAATTGCAGCTGAAATCTGTTGGAGAATGTGACATATCATTCCACACTTATCCAGACAGAGTTGCAGAAAAGTAGTACGTAGTAGTATGCTCATGCCTGTTTTTGATATGTGTAGCAGTAACTAAAAGTTAGGTCATGCAGTAATAAATTGTAATGGGCTAATTCATTACTTTGCATGTTTTTTACAATTATGCTGCAAACATTACTGAACTCAGCTGTTAATTATTACACTTAGTCACCCACGAGTCTGATTTTGTTCTCTGGATGCTATTTTATGACCTTCTTTGTCATACAGCCATTGCACATTCACTCTCATTTAATTACTGAAAACAAAGCGAAATGAATTCTGACACACCGGCGCAGTGTGTTCCGCCGTAGAGTTCGTATCCGGGCGAGCAATGACACTGAAAACTGCCGTCCGTGTTAATACACAGGTGATCACAGGTGTGATTGTACTCACACTCGTCGATGTCTGTCAATAACATCATCATTATCATCATTATCTGCAGCAGACAAAAGAAAGGCGAAAGAAAATAATATATTCTAAACCTTGCGAAAGGCAACGACATATGCCTAGTAACACTATGATGATCGGATCGAATGGCATCATCATCAGCCGAATCTTCCTTAGCCACAGCACACATTTTAAGATGCTTGTGCTCAATAAGAAATACGTAAACTGCTACACGCTGCTTTAACAGCGTGTGCGAAATAACGACAATTGATAATTTTTAATTTACCGATAACGGTAGACAAACACAGAGAATAACACAATAGCAACACAGAAAAACAACAAAAGAAAAAATACATATATACATGCAGTCAGTAGTCCACAACGGTGACAATGTTATCGCAAAGCAACTTATCTATGCAATTTCAAACTAAAACAGTTACAATTTACAGAAAGCGTTATCACAATCCTTGTACTTGACTAAAAAATGTTCGCTCCAACGTGCAAGTAAAACACTTGGCAACTCAAATGCAAATTTTTTTGACAGTTTCTGACAATATCAATATTATTTGTTTTAAACAGTTTCATAAAAACTTATTAATAACATAATCCAGTGAGTTAACAGCGGCCTTGTTTAATGGGCAAGCTTCTAGTCCATACAGTGAGTTGCAAAATAACCTCTTCAGATGCATGTCTTCCTACCTAACCAAAGATAGCATTGGCCGCTTGATAAAATAACTGCTTAGCAATATCTGACGAACATTTTAATTCTCTACAATTAATAAATTCGTTAATTATTGTAATTAATATTCCACGACGTGCAAAAAATGCACGTAAAGCGGAGAAAAATAACCTAATTGAGGAAAAAACTGCCGTGGCCACCGCGAGCAGTAATGAACGAAGACTTGACGAGATGTATTGCTGCAGAGACTGACCTTGGCAGGTGAGTTGATTGCTGGCGACTCTGTAGCCCGGTGGACAGAGACACTCGTAGCTGCCTTGAATGTTGACACACTCGTGACTACAGCCGCCACGGTCTGGACCGGCACACTCGTCCACGTCTATATACACCCACATCACCACATAGGCTACACTCGCCACACACGTGCCTGTTATTGCAGAACTATGAAAACTTGGACAGTTTGTGATCTGTGACGTAAGCGGGTGGCGGGCACGACGACGTCACTATGACGTCGATGACGTCACTATGACGTCATCAGGTGCTCTGACCGACGTACCTACGCAGTTGCGCTTGTTGTTGTGCAAATGGTTTGCCCAATAGTAGTGACCTCAACTATAAGAATTCAAACTCCCTACAACACTAACACACGACCACACATCTCCATCCTATGACAGATATGCTATACTCAACACGGTATGTGAAAAGACCACGCCAAAATTTCTAAAGAAAAAAACAACTCTTGCGACTAAAACATAAATTAGTGAAATCCGCATACATGTTTCAGACTATCTGCAGTGAAAAAAAGTTGTGGAGACGTGCTTTTGTCCTTACAATTCGGACCGTCCCCACAGTTGTCATCGCATATCCGTCCAAGTTCTTACAGTTCAGCAAATACAAGACCATGCATCACGCATTCGCACATACGAGTGCTCCTTTCATTTTAGCTGAGCCGCTACAGCACATATCCCATTTACTCCGATTTGTTGCTCAATAAAGCAGAGTGTTTTAAATCGTGATTTTACCATGACTACAACAGAAAAATTGACTTGTGAAAAAAAACTTTAAAACGACCAAACGGTCACTTGACCAAGTCCAGGAAATAAGCAGTCAGAAAAAAACATAAAATACTCGAATAAACTGTAATCAGTGTAAAAAGAAATACAAACTAGCCAGTAACTGACCGACGCAGGTTTTGAAGTCTTTTTCATCGAGTAGTAAGCCAGTAGGACAACTGCAGACTGGTCCTTCGTCCGTGTCCTCACAATGTCGATCACATCCGCCATTGTTCACTCCACACGTCGCTATCATAAAACATATACACACAAACACCTCTTTCTATAGTCTCTGAACAGATTTCTTACACTTACAACTGCCGACTTGCTCTGATCAATCACTGCAATTTTTTGCACTATTTGAATCATATAACTATACTAACCCCAACAATACAAACGTGAACAAGAAACAGAATCTGAACAGATAAA
>Ga0209671_1008144_pt1 | contig 10953 bp, 8 predicted proteins | sample WorMetHERISLAND2_2_FD_187401 | JGI IMG/M metagenome (GOLD analysis project Ga0209671, IMG submission 187401) | Marine gutless worms symbiont microbial communities from Max Planck institute for Marine Microbiology, Germany - Olavius geniculatus... | ecosystem: Host-associated > Annelida >...
TACCCCCTAAAAAGACGTCATTTTGCCGTTATTGGCTCGAATAATGTGAAAACGGTTGTAGATAGGTACATACATGCAGCTTATCATAACAAGCACTGGTGACAGGCTTTTGGGATTTATCAACATCGATGACCTTGAACGACCTTGAACCCCTCAAAAAGAGGTTTTAGTGAATTTTTCGCAACTTTTGGATGCAGCGCACATTTCAACACTGAATTGCGACGAAATGGCTGGAGATAGACCAAGGCAATCTGCGTATGAAATTTTCAGCATTAAACGTAGATTTCAGCAGTCTAAGTCCTGATCCCCTAGGTTCATGGAGCCCGGCGCAGGCGGCGTCAAAGACTTCAAAGATTTTGGGCTGCGCAAGTCTATATCATTCACAAGGTGGCGCCACGATACTGGCGTTGGTGGCGTGGCGTAGTTGATAACGCGTTTCGACTGAAACGAAGTTACTCTACGCCGGGCTCGGTTAGTACTGCGATGGGTGACTACTGAACCGGAACTGCTATAGGCTTTCGCGCGTCTCGTGAGCATTAGCTCAAATTTCTTGTCTTTCGCACAAAACCGATCTCTCATTTTCAGACTTAGAACTTTTGCAGGATATCTTAATAAATGAACATTAAGCAAGAAGCCTAGCTGTCGCTAGGATAGCCGACCATACTGGTTGTCAGTGACTGTCAAGGTCATCCAAGGTCGATGATTTTCATTCCATCTGAAAGTGCGTATGCCACTTCTTATTAGTGATCATAATAACCTTTGCTATATTTCTCACCGTTTTCAAGACATGGCCAGTTTTCCATTCAATTTTTTCATTTAACCCCCAATTTGAAAATGTTTCCCTTGCACCAGATGGCTAAAATTTTGCATGCCTGGTTTCACACACTTCGTGTAAAACGTTTCCCCTATGACCTAAAGCTTAGCCATAATGCATCCGTGACAGGCGACAGACAGTCGACGAACGTACCAATAGCTCGACCGTTGCTTAAGTACGGTCGGCTAAAAATTCAGCGATTGAGCCAGAATGCGACGGCAGCGGCATGGAAAAAATCGACATCGTATTTTTTTCTCCTAAAATTGCGTAACGTAATTCATGGACAACCCCATACACGTATTTCGATTTTTGTAACATTAAATGGGTAATATGAATTAAAAGCATTAAATGGATCCTAATGAACTTGCAGGTGGACTCGGTGCTGGAAAGTCTGCGCAGCGGCATTACGAAGGACACGAACGGCGTGGTGGCCGGCATAGCGGCCTGTCAGACGGTGCGAGCGAACCTGGTGAAGATCGGTGATGACTTCGCGCAACACGTCGCTCAGATCAGGACGATCATTGAACGCATTGCCGATGAACTGAGGACGCGAGTGGACGAAGACGAGGAAAAGATGATCACCAACTTGACCGTCGTACGGCAGAAAGCCGCCGACCTATACGCCAGAGACAAACTGGAGGTAGCCCTCGTTGTAGCCTGTAGGCCTAATTTCCAGCCGACCGTTATAACTATCGCGCTTATGGTACAGTGTGTCGTCTGTCTGTCGTCTGTAACGCTTGTATTGAGACTAAACGGTATGTTTTAGCGGCAAAACTCTCCAGAAGCAAACAGTGTTTGAATTGCCGGGAGGGTTTGTGGGTTCAACCCCCCATCTGTTTTCTCAACCCCTTAACACACTGTCAAATTATGTTCCGGGGGGGTCAGCTATATGCTATATACATATAGGATTTATATCACAATTTTGGTCGGGTTCTGACAGTTGATAATTTCGACCCCCAGCTAATTTTCGAAATACAAACATCGGAAGCAAACAGGATCGCCTGATCTATCTTGTGGTACCAATTTGGGCCCCTACAACCTCGCCGCATAGTCGCCATTCTCCAAAATGGGGGTACAAAATAAAAATTCTGACCTTTTTCTTCCCCCCTCATATGCGTGTTGCCAGGCATTACGGTCGGCTATCCAAGCGACAGCTGGGCTTTTTGTTTACCAAGTGAAGCTACTTCAGTGAATTAACAAGCAAAAATGTCAGCAGGTCTTGTGTCGACAAGTATGCGGCCGACTCGTCTGGTTGCCAAGGGTCGTACACCTAATGAGCGTGATCGTGCTACCCGTCATGCCGTACGGTAGTGGCGTTGAGGCAGGTGGGAGCCTGGCAGGTGAAAGGGGGGCGGTTATTGTTTACCCAAAATTTTTGGCTGTCGTAAAATTGTCGAAAAATCTCCTTATTGTCGCAAAATTTCTTATTTTTGAAAGTTTATACATTTTTATTCTACGGTACTGCATAACTGCAGGTATTAAATCGCAATGCGTGTATATGTACTGTGGTATTATCATTCTCAGTGTGCACACATTTGCGTCTAATCTACACGTTGCCATTCTTTGCTATCAATTTCCGCTTGTCGCATGATGTTTTTTTTTGTTTTTGCAGCAATTTGGAGCATCTGCGTTTTACACGGTATTGCGTTGACGTACATTATATGTGAGGTGGACGTTGAGTGTACTTTACATAATTCTATCGTCATGGCTATCTGTGTGCCAAAAATTATCAAATTTGCTGGAGATTTGACAAAGTTCTGACAAAAACAAGTTAGGACATTTTTGGCACACCCCGTTTATCAATGTTAAATGAAAGGTTGAGCACCATTTGTCGGCGCTGCTGATCCTGAAGAAATACCTGATCGGCGTGAGAGACAACGGAACAGTCTGCGACGTGGCAAGCCTGGCGGAGCCGTTGCTTAGTCGACTGGCGGAGCTGCGTAAGCTGGACATCGCAAAGAGGATCAAGCTCGCATCGAACGTCATGACGGTCGCTTTCGTGCCGGGCTTCGGACGTCGCTTCACCGGCAACGTTCTCGGAACGCTCGACGAAAAAACCGTCGGCAAAGCTTCGACAGGTTAGCGTATAGTATATACGTGCATTCTGTACATTCAGTTTCATCAAGAACGAACTGATCCGACATTAATTTTACTGACCGCAAACGTAGGCCTGCCTATTCTGGTGAATATCGCTTGATCCTTGTGCCGATACGGTCTAAAAGAACTAGTCTTCGGCGTCGTGCGTTAATTGAAAAACTTTGATGCATGAATTTGCAATTTTCCAACTAATAACTGCAAATTTCCGATAGAGAAGAGAAGGGATTAGGTGTGCTCAAAATTCTAATTTTTATTTTGCTTTTATTTCTTGCAAAATGGGGATTTCCAGCCCAAAGTTAGGTATAATGGGGAAAAAATTTTCGAGAGTGCTAAAATGCCCCCAGTCTGTCGCGACGCTACTTTGCTGGCCTGGCTTCCTGTCACGTGACACGCCACACTGGTGACAAATGGATGACTGAATTTGATTTATACACCAAAAAATTTGAAATCTTTTGCTAGGACTAGGTCGCTGACTGAGGGATCTGGGAGGCAAAGGCAGTAAGCTAACTGGTCATGTAATTACTTTCCATGTAATCCAATCTGTGTAGGCTGTAGCCACGGTGCGTCAACGTTAACGTGTTAAAGACGTACGGACAGACGGACAGACAACTTATGGTAGCATTAAAGTGGTCATTAACGCGCTTTGCACTACGTGGGTCGCTCTGTAATTCCACGGTCTCGTTTGTAAGGCCTACTGTCGATGACCACCGTTTTGTCTGGAGTGGTATAACGGCTAGATAACTGCACGGGTTCAATCGTGTGTGATCAAACCAAATAATCGACACTGTATATAGACATGTTAGGCGTACGAATAAATCGTTCTATGATGCCAAAGCGGACATTTTTCTGTTTAATGTCAATAATTGCAAATTGCGGCCAAACCAACAGCCGACTTGCGGCGATGTCAGACGACTTTGGCCCTTGTTGTTTTCAGACTTATAGCAGACTTAGTAATGTTTGTAGTTTTCTTTCACTGTTTTTCTATTTTATTGCTATCGCGCGTTTGCGCGAGTGTTTATTACATATTAAAATAAAAATAAATAAATGTTGTGCTTATAGGGTGTTTACACGATCCAGCAAACGTCCAGCAAACTTCCAGCAAATGTATTCAAAATACACGTGAATTGCTGGACGTTTGCTGGATCGTGTAAAGACCCCATCAGTCCACTATTTTAGTACTGTAGTCCAATATAGTTAGCTAGGCAGGTGAGTATTAATAAAGCCGTCTGATTTATCTCGTGTTCGCCTAAGTACCGCTAATGCAGCAGCTGCAAATGGCAGTGCATAAAATTGCCGTCGGAAGAATGTCTGATTTACGAGGCGCCAGTTTAGCAGTAAGTACATCGGCGACAGTGTAGGGGGTGAGACTAAGAGTTGGGTGGGGTGGGGCTTGTCCTCCAGTCGGTGCAATGTTTTGACAGTGGACAGACCTTTTAGTAGTGCTTCTGTTGGGCGCCAGAGTGCAGCACAGACCTCAATCAGTAAGCTGTCGACGTGCCAAGTCTGTTGTATATTGAGTTAACCATCTTGGAAACAGCAAAACGGCATACAGAGATGTCACTAATATTTAACTTGCTAAACTTTTGAATGTTCGTTTAAATGAAAATGGCAGATTGACACTGCACATTGCACAAGCACCGAGATAATTTGCCGACAGTCGTTTATCACAGTGAACCGGCCGCTATATTCGAACCTGCGACCTCTTGATCACGAGTCAGACGCACTAACTAGTAACCGCTAAGACCACTAAGCCTCCAAACCTTACTTTCGGTAGGCTATATATATCGCCATGCTACTTGTATTTTCTATGAAATAAAAGTAATATGCTAATGTTAAGGACATGCAAGACCTGTACGCCTAGGCCTAGGCCTAGGCCTATAGTAGTGTATATATAATAGACATTCGGCCAAATCACTGCCGGCGATCTACATGTAGGATGTGCTTTTCATGAAATGGTTGACCTTCTCGTGAAGCCCAAAAACAGAATTTCATACTGTCCGAAGGGTCAGTTGTAGACATGCGTGTGTACTATGAACTATCACGCTATGTGACTAGCAGCCAGGGCCACTAAACCCCACTATTAAAGTGACAATACAGAGCAAATAACGGATGTTGCTGAGTCCGACCTTGAATTTTTGTGGCCTTGCAAACATCACTGAAGCTAAATCCACATCGACAGTGTCAGAGGAGCAATGGAAAAATAATTTATAGGCTTATACTGCATGGACGAGTTAAACCATAGCGCTATGTCTAAGTGCCCAGTGCTGTGGCAGACGATGTGATGTGACGAGGTGCAAATTGTTGGTGAATTCTCATCGCCGATAGGCCTATCAGCTGCTTGGCTAATAGATCCTACCCTGTGTTAGAGAGTACCACCCGCTGACAAAATACTTCATCGCTTAAATAGCACCAGATCACATTTCAAAATGTCCAGACTCTAGACTTGTCTTGTTCGGTTTAGATTTTTGCTCTGTCGACGTGTGGCCAATGTATATTATGATATAGATATAGGTTTACGCGCAATGTTAAAAAACCGCCGTATGCAGTAATTTCTCTATTACAGATATGACAAATAACCACAGATGTATGCGTGTGCTATAGGTCGGCCTGGCAGTCGTGTTTGGTCCGTTTCTTCTGCATCGTCAATGGAAGGTCAGCGCTCAAACTGAACGGCTAAGTAGCACCGTTACGGCGTTATCTAAGCCAATAATTGGGAACTCGGATTAGAGAAGTGGGAAACGTCAGCGCATGTAATTATTCCTGTACATTTTGTAAACATCCCCTTGATTTCGTTTATACAAAGTGCATGGGATTAATCGTTTTGGAATTTCAAGACGCTTCCCCAGACCTCTGGCTGGATTATAAAGGGTCCTACTTCTAAAGAAAGAGAGGGAAGGGAAAGAGGGGAAGACTGCAGGGGAAGGGAGGAGAGGGGTAAAAAAGGGTGAAGAAGGAAGGCGAGGGACGAAAGGGGGAAAAGGAAGGAAAAAGGGACAAGGCCCCTCCCAATTAAAATTTCTGGCTATATATACGCCACTGTCTCGCGTGCATGTTTTGTATAACGGTTGACGGATCACTGGCTGGCCGCGGATGGACCAGCCGTCGGGCGGCTCCAGTGCCCACTACACACTAGACTCGAGTCACCTAGGCCTAGTTCACCATGAGCGCCTACGACCCTTGGCAAGTATAGGCGACGGACGGCCGCATACGTATCGCGTCAATATTTTTTCTTGTTGATGGAAACATCAAAGGTTAAAGGTGGCGTACCGATATAGCTCTTTGTAGTAAACCCATCTCAGAGCTACGGGGCGTCACCTGCCGTATGGGATCACACAGTGTACTGTTACCTGCCACCTGACACAGGTGAACGCGCCCCACTTTAACCCCAGCCAGATAGACTAATGCTCGATTTACCTACCCCGGAGGGATGGAACGCTGAGTTGACCTAGGCGGCTGGTTACATATACCGAGATGGTTTACCTGCACGCAGGCAGACATCCATCCAAGTACTAACCGGGCCCGGCGTAGAGCAATTACGTTGTTCGGACACAACGCGTTACCGCTACGCCACGCACCAACCCTAACACTTCCAACATTGATGATTGGATCGATTGGTTTGTACAGACGTCGTTGCGAGTGTGGCACAGTCAGCTGATGCACCCGATGACCTCTCCGTGTGTCAGCTGTGTCACGGACTCCTGCGCGATCCACAGATGTTCCCGTGTTTTCACGCCTTCTGTCTGTCATGCCTCGCCGCCAACACCCCCGCCCAGCTTACAGCAGGCACCCGGGCCAAATGTCCACTCTGCAACACCGCAGTCATCATCACATCGACTGGATTGGGGCTGGGGGCGGCGCCCCCCGGGAGCATGTTTCTACACAAACTGCTGAAACTGAAGCAGATTTTCGACTGCGAGTCGGCGCCAATCATGGTCTGTGATATTTGTGACGGCAACGACTGCGGTTTTAAGACCGCAGCAACTTCGACTTCAAGACGGTCGACCAGGTAGGCTTAGACATATACGGGCTTTACAACTTTACAACGATACATAGATCTAAAAGCGTTTTAAGTATTATTTTTTGCGGTGGCTATTAATCCGGCAGCGGTAACAATAGCCAGTGAAAGCTGTTATTTCGGCAGAGTGGGCGGGACTTGCCACTGATTGACATGACACGTGCACGCAGTCGCCAGCTAGGGAATACTTATTAGTACCATGTTTTTTCGACGGTGCGGCGAGCACCCGAAGACTAGAATTCGTGTGAATATTATCATGTAGGGTTTACGGTTGAAGTTAGGGTTTGGGTTAGAGTTAGCGTTTTTCAAAGATTTATGTGACAGTAATGAACACCAAAAATTAGCGTAGAATATGAGTGGTAAATTCGGCGTTTCTGCAGGCAAGCGGAAAACTTGCCGGCCGGTGATGGTCTACTTGCTAGGCTTGAGGTGTTAGTTGGTCAACTGGCGATCCGTGAGGTCGTCTGTCGTCAGTTGCTCGGCTGCCGCCGTGTCCCCGAAAGGTGTTTGCAGTACCGCCGCAGGGACACGTACGGCCTTAGCTGGTACATTATGAGCACCATTGGGTGCTTGCACGTACCGGCTCAAGCCATCCAAATCGGCCGGCCCGCTAGGACCGGATATTGATCCGGCAGCCAAATTAATAGCCTTGCGGCTATTGATGTGGTTGCCGGATCAATATCATGTGCCATTATTTTTGTTTTTACAGAATATAAATTGGCACTAAAAGAGTTTGTGTAAAGAATTACAGCACTCCATCCGTACGCTGTTGAATGAACATTGTTAAGGTACTGCTTCGATTGCGACCAGCAATTCTGCGAGTCGTGCAGTAAGACACACGGCAAGATACGACCGCTCCTGACTCACAAGATGTTCGACAGAGGGCGCCAACACGTGCTTCAGGAACTGCTCGTGAACTTCCCGCTTGATCGCTGCGACAAACACGACGAGAGATCACTGCAACTGTACTGCAACACTTGTCGCAAGACCGTCTGTGTTGCGTGCAGTGTGGACGCAACTCATCGGGCACACGACAAGGACGAGGTCAGAATACGGCTGGTCGTAGCAATGAAGAAATTAACAGTTAACCTTTCAAGACTTAAACGATCGATTATAGTAAGCGTAGTTAGTTTAGATTATAAACTGAGCGATTTAAATTTTGTTTGTTATTCCCCTAGCAAATGTCTACAAATGCACAGAGACATCGATAGTAAATAAAAGTATATAAGTTACTCCAGCCGAAAAAAAAATTCTAATTGCATCAGTGAAATGAGTATGCACTAAACATTTTCAAAACATTTTTTCGAAATGTTTTTTTGTTTTACATGACGACATAATAACGGCCTCTAGACTGGCATTCCTCTGTTTGCAAATTTTCTGTCAGAGTCTGAATCTGGGAAAAAAACTTCAAAAATCGCCAGTTAACCTATTCGAGGCAGTTATACGACGGACGACCTCTTTCTTCAAAGCAGTCTTTATAATGTGTGCTACACAAGGTGGTAAGTGTGTCGGAGACCTTAAGGAGTGCAATGAGCAAGCAGGTGTCCGCGGTCGATGACGTCACGGTCACGTGTCATCGCATCGTGCACGTTCTGCAGAAGGACGCAGAGGAATTCAGCGAGCATGTGACGCACGTCAGCGCAGACGTACGCAACTACGCACGCGACCAGAAACAGCGAGTCACCGACGACGCAGCGGTATACGTTATAGGCCTACTGCGCCACCCGCATCTTAGTATATAGGCTAAAGTTAAAGCGTAGTACGAGCGGGCCTAATGCCCCGTTTACATTTTGAGACTGGTTCGACGAGCCCATAGCTAGATGAGCTGGCTCTCTCGTCGTTTCATTTCAAGCATTCACGAAGCTGGTTCGACGAGCGCTTGTCATCCGCTCGTTGAGGGAGCTCGATCCGTCGTGTAAACGCAGTATAACTGAGTGGTAAGCACAGTGGTTTGGTTGCGTAATCGCTAGACTCACGCGATCAAAAGACGATGAGTTTGGCTCTTGGTTGGGTCGCTAATAGGGTGTTTACACGATGAAGCAAACATGAAGCAAGTGTACTGAATACACACGTGCAAGGCGTGTGCTCCAATTTTGCTTCATGTTTGCTTCATCTTCAGCGTCACTTCCGTAAGTGGTTACTACCAGACGGTTGACTGTCTGCAGTGTGACGTAGCCTGGAACCCCAAATATGCGTGTAAAATATTGCTGAAAATTTTTCAGTGTGAGAAAAATAAATTTTAAAACACGTTAGGGGGTGGATAAAATTTTATGACTCACAATGTGTATTGTCTTAACAGTTGACAGATTTTAATATTTTTTATGTATAGGTCTGTGATTTTGACAAAACAAATAGGCTACACGTATAGTGCGATACTGCTGTACGAAGGTTTGAAGAAATGATAAGGTTTTCGAGGTCATGAGATCAAAGTCGATGTGAAACGTTTCAGCGAATTGTTGCGGTTGCGGCGCACAGAAGCTGTTGGCGACGCTGGCGGCGCTGGAGCAGAAAGGTCAGGACGAGATCGCCAGGAAGCAGCTGGAGGTCGACTGGCTACTGTCTGCCGCCGAGGTGTTCAAAAAATTCTCGACCGAGCTACGGGACAACGGAACAGCCTGCGACGTGGCGACGATCGCTGACCGACTGCACATGAGGGCATGCGAGCTGAAGAAACACGAAGTCATCAGACAGACCAAGCTCATCTTCAACGTCACTTCAGTCGTCTTCCAGCAGTCCACCTTCGGCACCAAGCTGCCCGCCAACCTCGTCGGAACCATCGAAGAGCGAACGTCATTCAAAGGTATAGACGAATCAGTCTCATATGCTCACAGGTATACACTGGCGGCATATGCTTTTAATTATAAGTGCTAAACGTTTTCATTTTTTTCCACACAGGTGTTTTATCTTAAGGTATTTCAAATTTTTTTCCTAGCGTCGGTTTACGACAGTTTATATCCATGACTTTGAAGGCAGCGAAGAAACCCACGTTTTGCTGTGCTATAAGCAGCTAAACAGCCTAGTAGGCTAAAATGCACCTGGAGTCCTGGACCTTAATTTGTAACACCACTGGAATGATAACCTAATTATTTGCGCTTTTACGTCCCAAAAAAGCAAACTCAGTCAATCAAGTAAGTTATTTAATTAGTTTTAATTAATTGATCGATTGCAGATAGGCGTTGCCATAATGTCAAACAAATACCCGCAGTCTTCGAAACCTGCATGTGGGGAGGGCATTCGAGTATACCGTGGGGAGAAACGGACATTTCCCTCCCCATGACTCTTCCCACGGACGTTCCTTCTCGGACGTTCATCACGGTTTATTGTTTGTTTACAGACTTAAAGAAGAATTAGATGGCCAGCTCAGAAGTTGCTCGAACGACTGAGATTATGCTGACTTCAACCGCACGTTTACACAGCTTATCATTAGCTGCAAAAAGAAAACGTTCGTTATGCCTACATTGCAACATCTATAGGGTGAACCAACAAGTATAAGCTGTCATTACGTTGCTAACAGCTTTCTGTAGTTTTTCCATACATGTCAACGTCTGGCACATTGCAGCTGCATTTAGCGAATACTTGCTGACTTCAATGACAGGTGGTCCACAAAAAATAAAATATTAGCGATTTTTACGCGCGAAAGCAGAATGCTTCGCGCGTCTTTGCCATCGTCTGGGCGTCTGTCCGTCCGTCTGTCTGTCCGTCTGTCTGCCTGTCACACTCGTGATCTGTATCAAAACGGTGCAAGGTAGGATCACGAAATCTTCACTGTGGGCTGCCCCAACGTCTCTAGTTTATCGTGACAAAATTTCGTGCCACTGGGTGCAGGGGTTCCCCTCGAACGAGGGCGTCAAAGAGGGGTACCCCCCTAAAAAGACGTCATTTTGCCGTTATTGGCTCAAATAATGTGAAAACGGTTGTAGATAGGTACATACATGCTGCTTATCATAACAAGCACTGGTGACAGGCTTTTTGGATTTATCAACATCGACGACCTTGAACGACCTTGAACCCCTCAAAAAGAGGTTTT
>Ga0209671_1008146_pt1 | contig 10953 bp, 12 predicted proteins | sample WorMetHERISLAND2_2_FD_187401 | JGI IMG/M metagenome (GOLD analysis project Ga0209671, IMG submission 187401) | Marine gutless worms symbiont microbial communities from Max Planck institute for Marine Microbiology, Germany - Olavius geniculatus... | ecosystem: Host-associated > Annelida >...
GACTACCATACCGGCCAGCATAACGTTATTTTACACTGCCATAGTCTAGCACCAGTCTACTGAACAGCACATGTTTTCAGCAGAGCCTGCAAGTCAAGTGACTAAACAGACAACAAAGACAAGAGACCACGCGCACACCAAACAAAGTTTGCAACTCACAAGGCGCGGCCATGTGATGATACGGCAGGTAAAACAGGTCACATCTACAGTAAGTAATGTGAACTAGATTTTACTAACGTAGAGCACATAACAATAACTATTAGAATAAGAAGTTATAGTGTCTGCATTAGCTATAGCTGACAAATGCTTAAGGCTGAGACTGAGGCCCTGGTTTTGAGACCAAGAGACCAAGGACAAAATTTTGGCTTTGACCACTTTAGCCTCAAGACCTTAACATGAAAGAGACATGCTATCGAAGCAGTAGTGTTTAATGTGGTCTTGTTGTTGTTGTAGTAGTACTTGTAGTAATAGTAGTTGTGCACTTGCAGCATCATCAGTATCAGACAACTCAGCTAAGTCTGCTCGGTAACCTGCTTCCTCTTTGCCATTGTCTAACTTAGCCATGTTGTAGTTCTGTTTTGTAGTGTATTTCTATTTTTTTTTATTTCTGCTTTTTTATTTTATAGCATATTTTATATTATTCTCTATAATGATCATTTATTTGATTTTTGTTCTGTAGTATGTTTTTTCGTGGATTTTTATTGCGTAAAATCATTTCTAATATAATTTATATTTTTTTATAATATGTTATGTGTTACTTTGATGTTTTATTTTTCATTTGATATGGTATTGCCATAACGCTGGTTAAAGATTGTGTACAGTACACGTTTTTTTCTTAAATCAAAATCTGCAATCTTGTTTCATGACAGGTAACAAACACTGTAATGTGTTTGCATTAAGAGCTAATGGTTTTAACCTTTTTCTGTTGATTGTTTGTAGTGACCCGACTCCACAAAGAAAAAGTCAATCTAGTGCCAGAAAAATGCCGGGTGAATTGAGTTCTGTTTTCTCATAATTATAGGATACGTGTGGAGTGAGTGAGTAGTTTCTTAACGGCACATCAGCACAAAATAGGCCATTCAGTGCCATACATGGTTAAAATTAGTTAAAAGCAGTTAATACATGTACTAAAAGGAAAGTTAAAATACCTGTTAAGATCAAGGCTATTAAGCTAATGTAAAAACAACATTATATACGATTGTAAAAGCCGATATCTTTAACATAAGCGATGATGTTGGGAGATGCAACATGTTCAAAAACGTCCTTATGTGTGTCCACTCCAAAATATCTCTGACGTGCTGCACTGTAACGGGTGCAGTCTACCAAAAAGTGCTTAACTGTGAGCAAGCTTCACATACTGGCTGACTCTCTCCCTTCAGGAGATAAGAATTAGTAAGTCTTGTATGACCAATTTGAAGACGGTTGATGAGGACTGAGTCGTAGCGGCCCAGTGACGAACTAACACTGTGACCAACAACCGGTTGCACACTGTAAAGTTTATTTGATGTACACTGGTTCCACAGTAGTTGCCTTTCTTTAACACACAATTGGTCGACACAAGCGGACAAATCGCCAACTGGAAACTGGATATGTGTGGAAGTGACAATACAGAAGAGACTAAAGGAATAGTGCATGAATTGACATTGAATGTATGCACTCCTTTTAGTTTGCTATTGATATTTTGGCAACTGCTGCTACTTTCGTCAGAATATTGCTATGATTGACAGTAAAGAACAGGAAAATAATCGATAATGGTTGCAGTTCAGTGAATTTATATTATAGCATGTTAATTATTGTGACTTCAACCTCTGAGTTTATTTAAAGGTATGACATATGTGTCATTTGTTAGCTGCCATGCTTGAAGTGGAGGATGAGCCTGATGCCAAGCGCGCTCAGATTGAGGTTTACAAGATTTGTTTGTCTGTCTGTCTGTGTGTCACATATGGACATTTAAATCAAAAACAAAACTTTCTATTGGACTTAACTTAGCATTTTATAGTTGCCAATTTCCTCTATCTGTGTAGAACTTGTAAAACGGCCTTTATCTGATTTGCTGCAGCACGGTGCGCTATCGTAAAACCCACTGCACGCTGCTACCGCCGTTAGGCGTAGTTTGCTGAATGGCCGCCAGACGGCGTTTTGTATATAAACTGAACACTGTAGGCTTATTAATTCACTGTTGCATTAACTGTCGTTCTGGACGTTTTGAAAAGACTTTATATTGTGGTATGTACTGTTAGTTTGCGTATGATGTATTCTGTGTATTTTATGTGTAGGCCGCCTAAGTGAGTGAAAAATTTGGGTTCCCTCAAACACCCTTATTTAGGTAGGTCCTGGGCTTAGACCTGGCCAGTGCAAGAACATCGTAGAGTTCGCTAAGTCCGGTAGTGCCAGTCAGATGTCAGCTAGATGTCAACTCCCTTTCTAGCCGAGGAGACTGGAATGGAAAATCTCCTATTTTCGCTGGCTAATGCTCAGGACTGGCCGATCCGAGTGAGTAACTCGTACTCCCCTTCCTCAGTCGGTGAATAACCGATTGGCTCGGTGAAAACTGTGTCGCTCCCTACCCTTCCCGGCTCGCCTTTAGCCAGCTAGGGAGACACTTGACGAAAAGCCCAGTGCCACACAGGACTGGCCGAATCCACTACTTGAGCTGAGCTTCTTTATTCTCAGACTACTAAATAAAAATAAAGTGGCGCTAAACAACTAACTACACAGTTAGGTTGCCAAGTTAAGACACGCCACACCCAGCTGTCCGTGTCAAAATGTTTGTGGAAATAAAGAAAATAACCTCTTTGATAGTTCATGTTGTGTCGGCTCAATCCTTGCACCTTCGACGCTTGCCGGTGGGTGACCCCCACCCCACTGTTTTTTTCATAAATCAAACATTGATACCACAACAGTGATTAGCAAGTTGAAACAGTGTAGTTAGGAGCCCACATAAGACATACAGACCAACGGACCACGTGCTGGATGCCTGTAAGCAGACAGTAGACAAAGGCGACACTGAAATAAATTGCATGAAACAGCAGAAACTGGATGACTTGTGAATGCTGTCATAATAACCAAGAGAGCTCTTCTCAGTTTCAATCTTTGCGACACAAAATTTGAATAGTGTTGTAACAATAGTGTTTGTTATGCATTTAGTGTACTTTTCAGCACATTCAGTAACTCACATTCAGCAGCACGTACTGCAACTTATGCTCCTGATATGACATGCCTATGTAAACAGATGAAAAAAGAACAATACCTGCTGTCATTCTACAGTTCAACGTTCTCTGCCTTGTCATCGCTGACAGCTGAGCATGTCTGAGTCGACGAGACGTTGATGCAGTTGCTGTCTAAACACAGTCCATGGCTGTTGACTGCTTGTGCATGGCAACTTATTAGTTACATAACGGTTAAAACATTGTATTTTTGTTGACAAAAAAGCACCTTTTCGTGCATCCGTTATTTTCACATTTTCAGAAATCATACGGCACAAGAAATTATTGCAAACACTAATATAAACACGTTTAATGCCGTTATTATTGTGCAATGCTCTAGATGTTTACTCTAGCTGCATCAGTGCTGCTAAAAACTGTAATATATGGATTTTTATGGCATGTTGTAAACTTGTGACATGCCATATTGTGGATAACGTTTTTAAGCTACATGAGTGATTTTGTCTGTTTTTTGTTTCATCTGCAGAGCACATTTACAGGTTTATACCTTATAGCCAGATGTATGGGCTGCATAAATGAAAAAGTAATTACTTGATTCATTGCTCACTAATGCACTAAAACAGAACCTGCTTTTTAGAGATAATTGATAAACTTTCAATCATTACCAGTCCCAGCTTTTTATAACCATAATATGGTATAACTATATTGTCGCTGCCTGCTGTTGTTGCAGTTTCTGATGCTGGAACATCTCAGTGAACAGCAGTCAGCTGTCACCGTTACGCAACAAGACCAATTATTCAGGTTATCAAACATGATATCCCACTAGCAGACTCCACAACAGCGCAAAATAGTGTCGACTGTGCCTTGCGCTTCTGTTTAATTTGAAGACGCAGGAGACAGTGTGCTGCAGAGCCTGCGCCCACATCACTACCAGGAATCATGCGCAGGCGCCGTCTGAAGATGTTCAGCATAGATATTAGTAGGGCCCATTATTTTTTTGCGCGGAAAAAAATGTGGTTTTCCATGCCAGGGTTTTGCATTTTCCATGGCGTTCCGCAGCGCTGCTTAATTGTTCAATAAGAACACTTTTTGTAACACATTTACTTCACAAACGTACGCAGTGCTACAATGTCACAATGTTATCAAAATTTAGTCAGCTGTAGGCTGGTAATAAGGACAAAATGCCACACGCCCAAACAGACTGGTGAATGATTCTGCAGTGGTCTCTTATGTGGCCTGCGGTTTTCGGTTTATGTGGCTTGTGGTTTTCAAACAGACTCGGTTTCACTATCGCTGACTGAGGTACTGAGCATCCTATAACAGTCGGCTTCAAACCAAACTTTCTCAGCTGTCATGCTGGTCACATCAGAAATGGAAATCACAGCAGTCAATGACACTTTTCAGGCTTTGCTCATAATCACTGTCCTGCAGGCTATGATGTATTCACAATGAGAACCTTCGATATTGGTGATTTCCTTATGAATATCGTGGCACGTTGCTTACCGAAAAGCAAAGGAGTGAAATATTGAAGCATGCTGCTGGATCCTATGTTTATTTTTTGAAGCTGAAAATCGTCGTCTTATGTGGTGAGCAAATTGGTGGTATTTATGGTGTAGTCCGGTGTATGGTAGTATGTGTATGAAGTTGTCTAAGACACTGAGAGCAAAACGCAATGACCAGCAACCATGAACATATGCCAGCACTGAACAACGAGGAAACGTTTTCACAGGGTAATCCAACTGCATGCATTCTGACACATAGGCCTATATATTAATAATTGCATATTGTGTAACAAATCAGCATTAAATATTCATAGTTTATATGACCAAACAGCAGCATGCAGTTGATTTGAGCTTGGTTAAACTCACGTGAGTAAAGCAAGCCCTTGGCTGTTGTTATAATCACTATGTTGAGTGAATTGTATTATACTATCATACTCGAATAGATATGGACTGCCTTATGTGCTGGTCACATTATATCTGGCTACTGAAAACAGATTAAATGTCTCAGCTAATACATTAGTTCGTGCTTATACTTTTTAGCCAGATATAAATGTCTAAGCTAATGCATAATGCCTCGGCATTCGATCAGTTGTAGGCCGTAATGGGTATGAGTATTTGCGACAGATGAACTTTCCGGTACCATCCTAGCGCACACTGTCGTCGTATTCAAAGTGCCACCTTCATTCCAGGCATTCAGCATGATGTTCTGCAGTGGCTTCAGGTTAAGATGGCTAATGCAAAGGATTCCGAGAAACTGTGTGTGCTGCTGGTGGATAAAATGCAGCAGAAAAGTCGCATCGAGTTTGACAAGAGGTCTACGATGGGTGGTTGAATATGTTTCACCAGAGACGTTGCCAACTGATGCTGCAGCTGGAGCTGACAAGAAACCTGCTACACACGGTCTGGTCTTCATGCTGAGGGGCATCACATACAGCTGGAAGCAGACTGTTGCTTTATCTGTTTTCTGGGGCATCTCTGAAAAATGATCCATTTTGGAACTTCGCCAAAAGAGTTATTGAAGCTTCGGAGTCTGCTGGATTGCAGGTGCTTGCAGTCACAACAGACATGGGTCCGGCTAACACAGGCCTTTGGAATCACGTTGGCATCCAGTCCACACGCAGCATTCTAACATCAGCAGTGGTCCATCCATGTGCAGCTGACAGGTCACTCTACTTCGTCGCTGATCCACCGCATCTGTTAAAAAATCTATGGAAGTGTGTGCTGACCCATGAAGTCACTCTGGGTTCACCCACTGTCAGCAAGTACAATCTGCCCAGTGACATTGTGAAGGGATTTGTGTTCGTGAGTCAACTCATTGATGCCCAGAATTGTCGAGATCTCCGTGTGGCCAGTATGAGAAAATGAAGGTGCATTACGCTGCACAGTTCTTCTCATGTTCTACTGCTGCAGCAATTCAGACGTGTGTCAATCTAGCCATTTTGCCAGTCGAAGCTCTCACCACAGCATGGTTCTTGAACTTTGTCAATGACTGGTTTGATGCCATGAACGCCAGGCACAAAGAATCTGCTCAGTTTCAGTGCCAGGTTACAGCAAGCACTCGGGCAATGACAGAAATGCTGCATGTAATCAAAAAATCTGGCTTTTGATGGGAAGAAGACCTGGAAACCAATTCAGGCAGGCATCCAGTTGTCAACATCCATAGCACTGCAGCTCAGCCAGGAAGTGATGTCAACGCACAAACTGCCGTACTTTTTGACTGGTCGGTTGTCTCAGGATCCAGTTGAGAACCTGTTTTCTCAGGCTCGTGGCCAAGGTGTCATGCACCCATCCTGTTCAGTTTTCCATCAGGCACTACGTCTTGTTACTGTTGCACAGTACCTCCAGATTAGTAAGGGTTCTGCGTATGAGGATGATGGGTGTACATATCTCATTGACTACTTGAAGCAGGGAACTCATGGAGTTGATATTGATGAAGAGTCTTTGTTGCCAGCTTTGTTAACGGCTTCATTCAAATTAGAACAGGGTGCAAATGTTTCAGACAGCAGAGAGCAGACCGGGCTAGCTTTCAAAATTCAGTTAGCTGAAACTCTTGTTTTGTGACACACATGCTTGACAATCAAACACTGAAGGCTTCTGTGTTCATCTGCATCCAGCTACAGGTGACTGCAGGCCTAATTCTGTTTGCAATCTGTATGTAACAATTAGCGAACAAGCAGAACATCACTCAACGACATAAGAACTTCTGACATCCTTTCTGTGACTATCAGTTCTTCTGAATTACCCTTTTTGTCTTTTTAAAAGTCATGCTTCAATACCTATCTTCTTTGCGTAATGATCAGCAGACAAACCACTAGCACTGCCAGAGCAATCTGTCTTCTGAAGCCTTGAACTTCAAAACTTCATGCAGATTACTTGCAGTCACTTAGAAGACTGTATGTCACAATCTGACTCCAATCTGGGCTGCTGCACGACAACTCTGTGACAGTGCAATAAAATATTTCCTGCAATAACTAATGCTAAACAGGGTACATTTACTTATTTATCATCAGCACAAGGAACAAACCAAAGACTGTCCCAGTTCACTGGCTCTTGGCCAGATTGAGCTAAGTTACCAAGTTACCACTTCATAGCTTAATCTGCAATCAGATCAAGAAATAAAAGGAAATTTGGACCTGCCAGAATAACAGCCAACAACACACTGATAATGATGCATATGTACTGGCATGTTATTCTGGTCAACCTACCATTACCTGTCCTCAATCTGAGAACTACGAGTTCAGAACAGCCTAGTGCAACATGAAACAATCCAGAAACTGCATCCATCTAAATCAAAGTTGCTCATCCAGCTTTTACTCCTCAACAGAGAAACTCTTAACAATTTGAGAAAGTTTGAGCAGTTGCCATAATAAACAAATGAAGCAGAAGCACAACAAATGTGACGTCACGCATTTTGCGATGACTAGCACACCCATTCATGCTGCTAATTGTCATTCTTATGCCATTGTCCAAGTTGTTAATGTAGTTGAGAAACAAGATGGGCTCAGAAGGACAATTAGCAGCATGAATGGGTGTGCTAGTCTAGTATCACTCACTTAGTACTATGTGCTAATTATTTTATTGTTCAGTCTTTCTTAATTTTGTTGTACTTTACAATATTTCTATCATCAGCATGAAATTCTGCTGATGAATACATAACATTATGTGATAGTGCATGTTGATACTCAGTGAGTACTGGCATCTGCGTGTATATCTGAGGACTGTCATGAGATGAAGATGTTAGGAATTTTCTGTAGATCAAATTTGTCGTAGTGGAAACAGGGCTTAAAGCTTACTGGCGTGGAAAGCCACGTGGCAGTGACACGTTACAGCTATTGGCCGAGCAACGTCACGTGACCCGTCTTGTCCAGGTAGTTTGAGGAGTGCAGCTAAAGCGTGTTTGATGATATATTTTACGTGCAGTCAGATAGAGTTATTTTCTGTCTTTATTTTGGATTCCCTGGCAAATTCCTGCGTATTAAAGAATGCGTGAGTATTCGTGTGTCGAATATTAACGATCCCAATAAAGACCACAGCTGTAGTACAGCACTGCATATTTGATACGTTATGGGACACTACGCTAATATTGAGTGATGTTAGTTAAGTATTCTTTGCGTACGTGACTTGCTGATAAGTCTCGTGATTATTTTTTGATGAAATTAGAAAGTAATAAAATGAGAAATGTTGCATTACGAAACATGGTGGCAGTGGTGATTAACTGTTGAACACTTATGAACGTTCTGTTGAGGCATACCGTTCTGCTACGTGCGAAACTGAACTCGCATGGCTGAGGGCAATGCTGAGGGCGGCGACCTACCAACGCCTGGCCCAATAGCGGGTATTAGACCTCCACCGCCGGTGTGTCTTGATAGTAACACGGCAGAGAATTGGCGTTTTTTCAAGCAGAAGTGGCGTAACTATGCACTCATAACGAATTTGAGTAGTCAAAGTCGTCAATATCAAGTGGCATTACTGTTGCATGTTCTTGGTGAACAAGCTCTGAAGATTTACAACGGATTTACTTTCACCACTACAGAAAATAATCGTACAGTTAATGAAATACTGACAAAATTTGATGAATTTGCCATTGGTCAAGTCAACGAGACATATGAACGATACGTGTTTCAGTCCAGAAAGAAGAATGAAGGACTTTCCCATTGCACCAGCAGTGATATTCAAGATTTTGAACTTGTACTTGGTTTTTCGCCTGCAACAGTCAAAAAATTTTGCGAGGCAAATTTCATCTTTTAAACTGAATTGAATCTTTCATCTGGGTCGTTTTTACGACTGCCACATATGATGTGTGATGATGTGTGACAAATTTGTATGATGTAAAATAGTTTAATTGCTTGTTTTTTGTTGTCACGAGGTGGCCCCACACAACGCGTCACGCTTGCCGATGTATACGTATACACATGTACATGGCAGTAAATAAAATGTCCAGTGAGTTCAACAAATTCAGCAGACAGTGGTCATTTAAGCATGAAATTACTTCCCCTGATAATAGTAAAGCTAATGGAGCTGCTGAAGCTGCGGTCAAGATTGCCAAGAGTATGATGAGACGATGTCATTTGAATCACGAGGACCCTTACGTAGGGTTATTTAAACCTACGAAATACGCCAACTGAAGGATGGAAAACGAGTCCGGCACAACGTTTATTTGGGCGAAGAACTAAAACAACACTTCCAACAACCAGTTCTTGCCTAGTACCGAATGAACACAGTTCAGTGAAGTCAGATCGAATTAAAGCCAGCAACAGGAGAATTTCAGATACTGCTCGCAACAATCAGCACAGAAGAGATCTACCCACACTACAACCAGGTGACACAGTTCGTGTACAACCAACTTCCTACCAACGTGAACGGGAACCAGGCGTTGCAGTGCATCCTCTAAGCAGTCGTACGTAAGAAATCAAGATGAATGACGGTACAACTTTGCATCGTAATAGACAGTTCTTGAGATCATCTCCTGCTGACATGATGCATGATAACAGTGACGTTGATTCTGATGTAACATTCAACAGTCCAGAAGTTCACCATCCTCCGCAACTTCCGACATCACAAGGCAGAACTGAATTAACTCAGCTGTCAAACTCAACCCCGAACACTGACAATAATGAACTTGTTCGTACGAGGGTGAGGAGAGTAATCAAACCAATATCGAGACTTAACCTATGAATGACTATCGTATATCGAAGGGGAAGGATGATACGTTATGTGACACTACGCTAATATTGAGTGACGTTAGTTAAGTATTCTTTGCGTACGTGACTTGTTGATAATGACTTGATATTGAGTCTCGTGATTATTTTTTGCTGAAATTAGAAAGTAATAAAATGAGAAATGTTGCATTACGAAACAATATTCATATGTTTGTATTTACTGTGTCGGGCCTTACACTCTGACAACTCTGCTGCCGAAAGGCGTGTGTATCTTATCAAACCGCAGTGGATGTGAAATGAAAATGAAGTACAATGTTAGCCACTAAAAGCCGTACCTGGAACGTCAAACTGGTGATGATGATGGTCACAGTGTTCATGCAGTACCTTGTATGCTATGCGTTTTGTAATGTATCTGTTAACACTCGATTTCATTGAACTTTGACCAAGTTTTGGCCGATGTTGTCTTTAATGCCACTGTTGTTTTGGCTTAGGACAGAGCAGTGACATTCTAGTTAGTGCACTTTACAATTCGTATGTAAAATATCAGTTGTAATGATTGACAAAAAGAAGAAGAAAACTGTCAATTGTGTGACAAATCAAATTATAATCAGCACTGCAAATCAGACTGACAGAAGTTCATTTAAATGACACTATAAAGGATTTTTCTCCAGTGATGTTCACCAACTTTCCAGCAACCCACACAAGCTTCCTGCCAATTTGCAAGACCATCCTCAGCTTGCAATGCAAATCTATCAAGAACTGTATGAAGAGCAGCGACTATCACGACTATCACGCAGTGAAGCTACTGGTAATGGTAATTACCAGACAGACAGAATTGCGATGGCTAAGACGCGATGAAAGCAGTAGCTGCTTTCGCGCGTAATAACAATAATATCAATAATAATAACAATAACAACAAAATGATGATAATAATAAAACATTTGTACAGCAGCGTACATAGTGTCACAGGATCTTTAAGATCAGTGGATTTTCGACTTTGCAGCTCCTGATTGCTTGTAAGCTAGACAAAGAGTCCGAGAAAACCACATAATCTTTGCTTCTTGTATGGCGGATGATGTCTAGCGCCATGTCCAGTGCATGAATTTCGGCAGTAAAAATACTAGCATT
>Ga0209671_1008147_pt1 | contig 10951 bp, 9 predicted proteins | sample WorMetHERISLAND2_2_FD_187401 | JGI IMG/M metagenome (GOLD analysis project Ga0209671, IMG submission 187401) | Marine gutless worms symbiont microbial communities from Max Planck institute for Marine Microbiology, Germany - Olavius geniculatus... | ecosystem: Host-associated > Annelida >...
AACGTGCTGAAGCTAAACACTGTACATTAGCTACTATACTGACATATTTGTCACTAATTTACTCACTTACTAGAGCTACTTACTTACTTAGTAGCTAGCTTCTGTCGTGATACGCAGAATATACCTACTCTGTAGGCCTACTATACAGTACACACACAGGCTCATTTACTTATCGAGTACTTACTTTCTTGTTTACTTAGGCATAGTAGTTAGTTACTTACTTTTGTACTTACTTATTTAGCTATACAATTAAATAGCTATTTACTTATTTAAGCTATTTACTTACTTATGTAGTTAGTTGGTTAGTTACTTTGTTGCTTAGTTACAGACTTTTGTTCCATACTTACTTACATACGTAGATACTTAGTTATTTGTTACTTACTTTCTTCATTAGTTACATGTACTTGGGTTACTTAGTTACTTTTTACTTACTTACTTTTTTTTACTTACTTCCTGCTGACTGTGGACTGATCGGACTGGCGTTGACTGTGCGTGCGTGCGAACCGTCGGCCGAGCTCGTCAGTTGAGATGCGATTAACTAAATCGATCGGTTAGTCTATGCTGAGCTCACGATTATTTAGATAATCGTGACCAGAGTGGGCTTTTTTATATTTATTATGTATTATTTTTTCTATACTATTGTATTATATTTGTCATTCTATTATTATTCACTTAGATAGTGCTAAAGCTTTGTTTTTATCCAACGCAATGCACGCAACGCAAGACCATAAGCGACGCTCGAACGCAGAGCCGCAACGCAAGCGTAGAAGCATAATTGTCATTGGCAGCGTTCATTGCGTTGATGAAAACTTGTAGTCTTAACGCCTACGCTAATCTGCATGTTAACAATATGTTACAATATTAACCCTTTGAATCGTCTGTATGTTGTAGTTGTTCAGTTGTCGTTTGTGTTGTAAAAACTGTCGTATATGCTCATCGTGCTGTACAGTTTTGTGTTGTACGCCTAAATAATGTTGTTGGCTTAAAGATATTTGGTTTGCCTATATTTAACGTCTTAACTTTAATTTTATTTTGAATTAGTTTAAATGTTATAAAAAGTAAACAAATATCATTATTATGCCTTACTTTAAAGAACCCAGACATAAATACATCGTGGACGCTGTCAAGACAATTGGTGGCTGCAGACGAAGACAAACTACGCTGTGATAACGATGAATTCTGCCAGGTGTGAATGCAATTTTTTTCAGAAATTAATTGCTCTTATAACTAATGTCACAGTAGTAAGCTTATTTAATATATAACGTGGTAGATTACGCTTAACATTGACTGTTGAGCTTCTTTCTGTTGTAAATTTGATCCCTCCAAACCAAATTTTCTTTCTCTCCTATAGTTCAATCTGATAGGTTAATTGGGGCAACACAAATGTCCTTGCAAAATGGCATTCCATTTCATCGCGGGTATAACGGACGGAGAGAGCACGCTATTTTTACAACGGTCGCAATAGCTGTTAACATATGCCGCCTAACTATTTATTCATTTATTTATTAAGTCTTTTGAGGGTCAGACTGGGTCAGTCACGTGACCATTCGATGGCAGTAAGCCTGTGTGGTTTTATTTTCTGTAGGTGGTCAAAAAATCGGAGAAAATGCAAAGTTACGACATCCTTTGAGACGTCGGAAAAAAGCTCTTTGAACAGAGATATGGACAGCGACAGTTTTTTCAAGAACAACTACAGAGAAAGGCGGAGGCGGCAGCACGACAGAGTTGACAAAAGCAACAGGTAGGGTGTGATAACAAACGCAACGTTGCGACGGAAAAAGTTATTTAGAAGACGAGAAAAACACGATTATTGAAGGCCAGTGTGCCGTGGATATAAAATTGGCTCAGATGAGAACGAAATAAGTCGAAGTAAATCAGTTCTTGGTTATGATAAAGTTTATTGTATAGTTGTTTTTTGGAACGTATTCTTTGCGTTTGCGTAGTTTTGTGTGTTTATCTTTTGTTTCTGCACATTTTACGTTGGTGTTATGAATTAACAGATTTATTTGCTTACTGAGGTGTAAAGAACAACACTTCACTTTGCGTTGTCGATGTGCTTACCTAGTCGACTAAAACGAGAAAAACTTAGTTTTCACAGAAGCGTATTTGGTTAAAAGAAACGAAATGCATAAAAGCATATTTTAGATGTGTGACTGTAAGGTAATCTTGTTGTATTAGACGTTAAATCGGGGTTTCCATTCAACGTAACGCACGCAAGAAAGTAGGCAACAAACGCAATGAGCGCAATGAATGCAATGCAACTCAACAAACGCAGCTGACGTATGACGCAACGGCCAAAACGACTGAAGCTGTCGTTGTGTCAGCTACGTCAGTTGCATTGCGACGGATAAAAAGTGTATAATTGTGTTCGGATAGAAGATGATAGAACTGAAAAGTTTGTGATTGTGTTGTGTTGTTACAGAGTCATGAGTTGTTTACGTGAGCAGCTATGTCACGGCTAGTATTGGTGCATCGACTACAACTGCTGCTAAACTACAACTACATGACTACAACTACGACTAGTGCTACAGCTATGTGTGACCTGGCGGCTGTAGTGCGGTGCCACATCGTCAGGTGTCGCTAGAATAACAAACCGATTGCCACACCAGAGGATCTGCAGCATTCCACGACTTGAACAGACACGAAACTCACGCAGCCTGATGTCAAAAAAATCCTCTCGGAAATTTTACAGTGGCACAGTAGCCTAACCATTTAGCAACGAGCAATGGGAACGCCGTTAAAAATTTGGGGTGAAAATCAAAAGAACGTAGCCTCAAGTTATAACAGAATAAAAAAGTGACTTTTACTCGACACTGACTAAATCTATCGCTGCCGCTTGCTTATAACCTGAAAGTCTATTCACCAGATTTTATAATCATTATAATATCAATAGCACTTCTATTCTTTTGCAGGCCTACATAATTATCGCAAATCACGTCGCTTTCACATTGACCGTTTAACGTTTATTAATTAAACATTTAAAAACGTCAGAATAAACTTGAAACGCGTTAGAGTAAAATATTAGTGAAAGTCCATAAACGTTTATTCACAAAAGTTTATTATGTTTTAGTGTAACATTGGTTGCTATTTTGTTCAATCTTCAAACACGTTTCTTGGGAATTTGTGACCTCTGTCGCATTTAAATAGCAACCTCCCTGTTTAATTGTCAACCCTATACACACTGTACACTGCACATGCCCATATGCTAATGGATTAACTTTGCACCGTTTCCCTTTGTCAGTTTTTTCTCTTCGATTTTTAGTTTTTTTTGCCAATCCCTTTTATTATATAAAAAAACTGCAAGCAATTCATTTATTGTTGTATAAGCGCTGATGTAAAACGGCAAAAATCAAAAAGTATATACAACATTAAATGAATTGCTTGCTAACCACATTCCTGCAAACTTTTATTAACCTTTTTCAGTTGGCAGCTGATTTGTTATGCTTTGTGTTAAAATACAAAGTGGTGGCCGTCGCCATGTTAAATTTTATTTTTGTCCGATTGTATGGCATAATTACACGTAGAACGTTAAACTTAGCTCGCATATGAAATTTCGTGCAAGTACGTGCAATAGCAACTAAGTTATGAGCGATAGCCGCCGCCATCTTGAATTTATTATTTTTTGTCGATTTTGATCAGACGATCTACTTCTGGTAGCGCCCGACGACATTACTGCAAAATTTCATTAATTTACGTCAATCAGCGGCTGAGTTATTGCTATTGTTCAAAAATTTAAGATGGCGGCCTCCATTTTGGATTTTATTTTTGTTTAATATTTTGGCATGTTTGTATGTAGGACCTCAAAAGTAATAGACATGCCAAATTTCGTGCACTTATGTGCAATAATAAACGAGTTATGAGCGATGAATGAAATTCAAAATGGCGGACACCGCCATCTTGAATTTATTATTTTTGTCCATTTTGGTCAAATGTTCCATTTCCGGTAGCAGCCATCTACATTTCTGCAAAATTTCATTCATCTATGTCAATCGGCGGCTGAGTTATTGCTGTTTGTGTAAAACTCCAAGATGGTGGCCGCCGCCATCTTGGATTCTATTTTTGTTTAATATTTTATCATTTATGTATGTATGACCTCAAACGTAATACACGATCCAAATTTCGTGCAAATATGTCCAATGAACAAATTATGAGCGAAAAATTAAATTTAAAATGGCGGCCGCCGCCATCTTTAATTTAATATTTTTGTCTATTTTGGTCAAATGGTCTATTTCAGGTGGCAGCCATCTACATTACTGCAAAATTTCATTCATCTATGTCATTCAGCGGCCGAGTTATTGCTGTTTGTGCAAAAATCTAAGATGGCGGCTGCCGCCACCTTAAATTTCATTTTTGTTTAATATTTCGGCACACCTGGATGTAGAACCTCCAACGTAATACACATGCCAAATTTCGTGCAAATATGTGCAATATTAAGTGAGCTATGAGCGACAGATGAAATTCAAATTGGCGGCCGCCGCCATCTTGAATTTATTATTATGTTTATTTTGGTCAAATGGTCTATTTCCGGTGGCAGCGCCTACATTACTGCAAAATTTTATTCATCTACGTCAATCGGCGGCTGAGTTATTGCTGTTTGTGCAAAAATCCAAGGTGACGGCCTCTTGGATGTTATTTTTGTGCAATATTTTGGCATTTATGCATGTAGGACCTCAAACGTAATACACATGTCAAATTTCGTGCAAATATGTGCAATAGTAAACGAGTTATGAGCGATAAATGGAATTCAAAATGGCGGCCGCCGCCATCTTGAATTTATTATTTTTGTCCATTTTGGTCAAATGGTCTATATCCGGTGGCAGCCCTCTACATCACTGCAAAATTTCATTCATCTACGTCAATCGGTGGCTGAGTTATTGATGTTTGTGCAAAAAATCAACATGGCGGCCGCCGCCATTTCGAATCATAATTTTGTAACGCTGGACCACCCACGAAGTCCATTTGTGCACCTGAAATTCGCTTATACAACAGCTTGTTGCTACCGTACAAGCCGCGATTTTTAACTCAATGTTATTTGTGGCCAAAAAAATATTTAGCAGCGTTTTTAGTTTTTCTCCAATCCCTGTTATTTTGCCCATACGTTACCTCTGGCTAGGAAGTATTTGTATTGTGATGTAATTCAGTGGGGTACCTTTTTCTTTTTAGTTTAAATTTAGTCTGACGCAAATTCCTCTCAATATTCTGCGCATACGTTACCTCTGGCCCATTAGCCTAAATATATGCATTGTAATGTAATTTTGTTGGTACTTTTTTCGTTTAGTTTGTTTAGTTTAGTGTCAATCCCTTTCATTATTTTGCCCTCCGGCTCAATACATAGTTATACGCATTGTGATGTAAATTTGTTGACAATTTTTTTTTTAGTTTACGTTTTCCCATAATGTTAACTGTGGTCCAGTAGATATTGCGATGTGATTTAATGGGTACCTTTTCTCTTTAGTTCAAGTCTAGTTTAACGCCAATCCCTTGCAGTATTTTTGTCCATACGCCAACTCTGGCACAGGCTATGTATGATGTAATTTTGTCCGTAGGCCTATTTGCCGCTTACGTTTAGGTTAAGTGCAGATTTTTATTATACGTTATTTCTGACTTACTAAATATTCTGCACTGTATTTCTAAAAATACACCGTAATTGTCAAGTGTTTTCTTTTACTAGTTTAGTGCTCATTTTTAATGTTTTTGCAAATAGGCATTTTATATCTTGTACCCAAATAGTTGCATTTTATTAAACAATTCGTGCTAGTACGCCATCCATAAACTTTTCCTATGGTATCTAGTTCAGCATCCACATTTGTCATATGTTTGCCTCATGTTAGCTACCGTAATAAATATTTGGCACTCTTAATTAAACAATGCATGTATAAAGTAAGCATATAATATCTGCAGTACTGGAAATCGCTATTTTGCATTTAAGGCAACCAATGCAGTTGTAACTGTCCGTGGTAACGACAGCAGTATTTTTTCAGCTGTGTTCTTTTATCGGTGAACGCGGTGACTCGTGAACCGCGGAATTTAGCTTGACGACATTTTGCGTGGACATGTATTTTGACAAGTGTACTAATTATCAAGGTGATAGGTCAAAAGTTAAAAGTCACGTGGGTTTTGTGTTTCCGTTTGTATGATACTGCGGTTACCGCGGACAGTACTCGGCCTTGAGCAAGGTTTGACGATCGTTTTTAACTGTTATCCAGTTGTTACCCAGTTTCGTACATGTGTATATACGTTTACATTGTATAGTAACAAGAGCACTGTACAAATGTTAGTTTCACTAAGCTTACGGTTGCTTTACCCGTTTGCCCTTATTTTTGTTGTAATAGACAATGTTTGTGGCGCTTCAACTTAACAGCAAGCGATCATTATTTTTGTCGTTTAATTATTTATGCGCCAATGATCTTGTATTGTTATTCGTTGTTTAGTTATCGACTGTTGTTATCATAGCTGTCACCAGTGGAGTCGTGGCACAGAGGCAGAGGTCAACTTTCCCCCCCCCCGCAAAATTATAGCCTTTTGGATAATATTCTTTTAAAAATACATAACTTGACCCTGGAAATCTCCCATTTTGGATAAATTTAGGACCAAAAAAATGAAAATTTTGCGCGCAATCATTAACCTCTTCTGTTAGGCCTCAGCGCTGTGACCCTATTGACCGCCTCCCTCTTCGCATAACGGTAAAAGTTAAAATCTCAGTCGACAATGCAGATGGAAAAATTGCAACTTATCGCCGATTTTTTTGTAACGGAAAGGAAAGGCAACTGATGTAGAGGCTGAGGAGTCGGTCATTTCTTTTGTTCAGCTGCAATCGGTGGTTAGTTTTTTGGTTTGTCTGTAGGCCTACGTTAGGCTTACTGCAGAAAGACAATGACAGTTTTTGGAAATGCTGGAAAAGCAAGTTTAGCTCACCCAAGACAGGGGTTCATGTTGTTGACGGTTGTACCAATGTATCAATATTGCTGAATCGTTTGCAGATTTTTAGTAGGGTCTGCAGGCCTAATTCTGCAGCTCAGAATGATGTACTGTAGGATCAGTTTGTCTCCCAGTTTGATAGTTATGTCAGTGCACAGTTGGATTTGTCTGTTTCACTAGATGATGTTGCGGCTAGTATTGGTAAGCTAAAAAGGCAGGTAACCATCAGGTAATGATGGTATTATGGCTGAGCATCTCTTACATTGTCACCCTATTATCTTTTACGTGTTATTGAAACTCTTTAAAGCTATCGTGTCTCATAGGTATGTGCCTATGGCATTTGGTGCTGGTATTCATTGTTATCCCGTTATTGAAGAATGCCGGTCTGGATAAATCTAACATGGACAACTACAGAGCCATTACAATTAGTCCAGTGATTTCTAAGGTGTTTGAGTCGTATTTACTATGTACTATGCAAGATTTTCTGTTTATGTCCGAGCTGCAGTTTGGTTTTAAAGCCAATAAGGGCTGTCGTGATGCTATGTCTGTACTGTGCAACACAGTTGAATATTATACTAGGGATGGTTCGACTGTCAATATAGCATGTCTTGATATGTCTAAGGCATTTGATAGAGTGAACTTGTATGCACTTTCAATTAAATTAATGAAGCTCAGTGTGCCAAAAAGCTTTACTTCCATTATTCTTGACTGGTATGGTAAGGTGCTTGTCTCGGTCAAATGGAACAATTCTGTATCTGCGCCACGAAGGCTGTTGGCTGGTGTTCTTCAAGGTGGTGTATTATCACCCAGCTTGTTTAGTGTGTATGTAAATGATATTCTCTGTAACCTGGAGCGAAGTGAGTTTGGATGTCATGTCTCTGGCCGATACGTTGGGGCTTTAATGTATGCAGATGACTTGCTGCTTATCTCATTACACTTCAAGATTTACGTAACATGCTAGACATTGTCTGTGCCGAGTTGTCATGGTTAGATGTGGTTTTGAATGTGAAAAAGTCTGGTCAGCTTAGAATAGGCCCACGGTTTAATGCTGACCTGAGTCCTGTATTGATAAATGGATCGACCTTGCCTGTCGTGGACAAGATGTCGTACCTGGGAGTGGAGATTGGTGCTGGTAAAAGCCTGAAGCTATGCATGTAAGCAAGGCGCATGAAGTTTTTTTTAGAGCTTTTAATGCACTGTATGCCAAGCTAGGAGGCACTGCTTCAGACATTGTTATTGCCCATCTGACTCGCACATTTTGTCTGCCTATTCTGTTGTATGGGCTAGAGTCATTAACTGTGTCTAGATCATATTTAAATGCTATAGAGTTTTTGCTGGTACAGAGCAGAATATTTAATATTGGCAGTCATGATGTTATTAATCAAGTTTTATATTATACCGATATTTTACCTTTATGCTATCAGATTGATCTGCGTAAACTGCGTTTTTATAATATTTTTCAGTGCTGTTCCGATAGCATTGTATGGCACATACTAACCGCCACTAGCAAACGTACAATTGATACTTTGATGGCTGATTATAGTGTACTTACATTTTCTGTTGATGCTGTTTATCTAAAGGCCGTTTGGACTAAGTTTGGTTCTGAGTTGCAATTATAATTGTGTGTTTTTATTGTGCTTTTTCGTGTGTTTTATTCTGTAGATTTTATCACTCCTGGACATTGCTTCTTTGTGTTGCTTCTTTGTGTCGTATGTTTTTTCCTGTTTTTTTTTCTCTTTTTGTGTGCACTGTAGTGTTGTTTGCTACCTTCTGGGTGAATAAAGATGTATATTACAGTCAGTGGCGTTGTGGCGAGGGGACAGGAGAGAAAGGTAATATTCGAATTTGTTTTTTTCTCTAAATTTTGCAGCTGTCGGCAAATTGTCGAAAAATGCTTTTGACTAAAAATGCAAAATGTGTAAAAATTTTTGTTTACCAAAGATGCAAAATGTGGGGCTGAAAACTCCCATTTTAGCAGAACGAAAATTTTGGACACCCATAATCTCTGTCAAAATTTTGCGGTGCTTGTCAAAAAAATTGGAAACTTTTTGCCTCGCCTACGTTTCTTAACTTACGACGCCACTGGCGAACGAATATTATTTGTTTTTAAATTAGTGTTGCTCGTTAGGTTATAGACTGTCCTTGTAGTGTCCGTGGCGGCAAAGCAGGTAGGCAGGGGCAAACTGCTCTTTTTAAATTTTAACCTGTCGAAAATTTCTTATTATCAATTTTTTTCCAGAAAATACTAAATGTAAGGTTGGAATTGCATTTGCCCCCTGACTTCTTTAAAACCCAAAACGCCGCTGTTGGTAATGGAGAAGAAAGGCGACCGATGTATGGGTTGGAGAAGTCGGCCAATTTTATCATAGCCAATCTGCTGTTGACGATCAGTGTTATGGCTTGATTGTAATTTGATTTTTTTAGTATTATATTTGATAACAATGCCATATCTGACAGATATTTACTGCACATAAATCATTGTGCATACTTGTGAATTGTAGGCCCTATAAATTGGGAAGAACTGCATCTGAGGAGGTAATACTACACCTAGTTCACAGCAAATGTCTGCCTGCTCTGCTGTATGGTCTGGAGGTTTGTCCATTAACAAAAACTGACTATGGAAGTTTAGACTTTGTGGAGATGCGATTTCTAATGAAATTATATTGTACGTCAAACAGTGATATTGTAAACGAATGTCGAATGTGTTTTAATTTCAGACTACCTTGCGAAATTGTACCGACACGAAGTGTTAAAGTAATGTTGAAATTATCCAACGTTGCTGAAGCCTAATATGGTTATGCTTACCGAGTACTGACAGTTTTACTGACGGTTTCGTTGTTATTATTATTAATTAAGTTTAGTTAAGATTTATTTTTTGTTTAACTGTACTACCATTGTATTATGGTGAATAAAGTTGTATATATAAGTACAATACAATACAATACAATGGAGAATTTGCACTCAAAAACTGACAAACAAACAGTCAGTTTAATCTAGCACATAAACTAAAAAGAACTGAAATGTTTAAAAGAAAAATGAAATGAGAGATACTGAGAATAGAAATACTGTTAAATATAGAACTGACAAAATTCGCAAAAATAAAGTTTTCTCTTGAAGTAAAGAAAATCAAAATAAGAGCGAAAAACTAAAAAGGTAAAAAATAAAGAATAATAATAAAATAAAAGTCAAAAAAACTAAAAAGAGTAAAAATAAAAAAAGCGAGCAGGTCCGAATAAGCGTGAAGTCAGTCCGAGGGGGTGCCAGATGTCTATGGAGGATAGGATTTGAGAAAAAGAAAGGTTTTGAGATTGGAATGAAAGAATGATGGGGTGATGGATGACAAGAGTGGTGATGGTGACGCTGACGAGGTGAGATGATCATGGAAGTATGGTGAGTCAGGAAGAGGTAGATCAAAACGTGGCTGACGAAGTAAATGAAGGAGTTGATTCCAGAGATGAGGTGATGCATAGCGAAAAGAACGACTGGTAATTTTAAAGGTGGAATGAATAGGTGGACGAGTGAGTGACAACAGACGAGGATCGAGTGTAACGTGGTGGCTGGATACAGGTAAGGAGGTTGAGCTAGAAAATAAACCACTAAAGACTTACTGGGAAAGCTTACGGCACTCCATAGCACTCCCCAGTCTCAACTCTAAGGCCTCAGTCCCTAGGGAAGGAAAGGGAAAGTAGGGAAGGGAAAATTAGTAACGGGTGGGAAACGTCGGGGGCATTTCAGAATAAGAATAGTGGAATTGGGAGATCGTGCGAAAGTTACGAACCGAATGCCTGGCCAAAAAGTGACGCCCCTTTTAACTGCGTATAGGCCTATGTATTGCCAGATAATCTAAAATACCACATATTCATGGGCTGACTGTTTAAACAACTTTACAAAAACACGTTTAATTAAATAAGTACTGCCAATAACTAGTAGCAAATGTTTGAAGCTAGCGAAACTTTGGCGTTATTTTGAATCAAACAGCGTTCATGCTTGGTTAATTTAACCGTCGTGATGAACTTAATATATATATATATAT
>Ga0209671_1008148_pt1 | contig 10951 bp, 6 predicted proteins | sample WorMetHERISLAND2_2_FD_187401 | JGI IMG/M metagenome (GOLD analysis project Ga0209671, IMG submission 187401) | Marine gutless worms symbiont microbial communities from Max Planck institute for Marine Microbiology, Germany - Olavius geniculatus... | ecosystem: Host-associated > Annelida >...
ACGGTGAAAGCTAGGATCACCAAATTTTCATCATCGCTGCCTGGAAGACTCTAGTTTCAGAAACCATAAAGCTTTAATACAAGTTCGAAGGGAGTCACCCCGAACAAAAGCGCTAAATGAGAGGAGGTGGAAATTTGCGATTTTTAGCCAATAAGTCGCTGTATCTCAATAACGGTGAGAGATAGGGCCTAGTTACTATTTCTGAAATTATGCCAGATTTCTTTTACCAAATTTACACAGTGTGCATGTACGAGAGACTTCAAGCCAAACAGAGGCCTACCTGGCTAAATGTTAAAATTTATAGCTATGTACATATCGGTGCATCGCGCGTTAATAAGCAGCTCAGAGACAAAGATGATCAGTGAAGAAGTGCTCCGAGTAGGTCAGCGATGTCGTGTGATGATGTGTTATCAAATCTACAGTTGACATTCAGACGTTGTGAAATCGGCGACTGATTAGAGACGAGACGTTACAGATCAATGACAACGTGTATGACAGACAGCTCACTGTCCTGTCATGCCGTGTCATCATCAAATGATCACACGCACTGTCAGCATGCTATCACGTTGTACTATACTTATTATCATGTCAAGTGCACCGATAACACCGGCCCAGAGTTAATAAGCTGGTTTCGCTACGTTTTGACCGCGAGAAATAATTCACACATGGTCATGCATTCATCAACCAATCTTAAGGCGTCGTTTTCACGTGTGAAAAAATTTTTTAAAAACTGAAACAAAATCGCATGCAACAAAACTAGAACTTAAGACGTTGTTTCACTTTCATCGCACATAGCCGCGGCTGCCTAAAGACGCGTACAAAACGAAGTATAACTGAACTGAACTAAACTAAAGCGAACTGACACGGTTTAATTTGTGGCGAATTGACTATTGGGCAAGCATGGCGAGCCCATTGGTCATTGGTTAACGCGTACGTGAACATGAGCGTAGAGTCACATAAGCCACCGACGCCGTTAAACGATGTCTAATGTAATGCATTACTGTTTGTTCATCGTAAAAACACTGAACAATATCGATCAGTTCACTTCAGTTCCGTTTAGTTACGTCGCTCTGTACGCGCCTTAAGATATGTCGCGGAAGCCATCCGTGACTTAATTTAATTTCCCGGTATAGCAGACCTAGCAGGAAGCACATATGTGCATACACATGCAAATCTTTTTTTCTCGCTCGATTTCAGCAGGTCGGAATGGACCGGGACCTTCTTGCACTCAGTATGACGCCGTGCAGTGTATTTGCTGCACTGGTTTCTAGGAGTGCGATAAAACAATGACGCTTACTATTTTCTAAGGAGAAAAACGTTTTTCCCACTATTTTACCAAAATCCATGTAAAACGATTGCTCATAATAATCATCTACTTGTTCACCGGTACATACGTTCTCTGCACGTTTTTTCTATACATGTAGCTGTTTGTAATTTTATTTTATGGCAAATGAACTTTTCTCTCTCCACTCTAGTCTCTGTAGCTGCAAAAAGTACACAATTACAATAGTTTTTAATGTACAATAGTAATGTTCCTGTATCTGCAATTCTGTGTACATATTGCAGTTTTAAAATAGACCACAAAATATGCGAAAATTCAAACCAGATGTTTTGAATACGGGACGTCCCCCGTGCACTGCATTTTGCAGGACTAAGCCTACACGACGCACTGATGCTGGTTGGCAATGCAGACCGGTCTTGCTCGTGTGATGTATTGCTACTTAGTACGTGAATTGCAGCATCAGCAGCAGCAGCAGTCTGACATGGTGACGTCACCGCACTGTCTAAGACATTTTCACCACTGTCTACAGTGATGTAGCCCAAACAAGACTTTTCCAAGACCAAAACCGAGCAAGACTTTCATGCAGCATTAAATGGCTTAACGTATTAATGTCACTCACTAAGTAATTTTCCTGCCTAGGTTTATGACAATTATTTGCGTAAAAAGTTTTCCGGTAAGGCATAGGCCCCCTGGCCTACCGTTTGGCCACAATACATCCGTGACCTACAACAGACACCCGAATTACGCTATCCGGCTATATGGCTGTAGCGCGTAAAAGACGCAAAACGTGCAAAAAAAATTTAAGATGTTGCCTCACGCCACTCAGTTCGAGGCGTCGCCAAACGGCTGGTAATAATTTGTCATGACGGTCGGGCACCTGCGGCTGGTGGCGACACCTCGCGAATGAATCAATGATTAACGAACGTCGCTTTCACTCTACGTGGCGCACGCTCGACTTGGGTCGCGCAGTACTGCCGAGGTGTCTGTAAATCGCAGGTGTTAAGAGCAGAAATTAATTAGAGAAAGACGCAACTACAAAGTATTGCGTTCGGAGACTATTAACGCGATTTGATGTCTACGAATGAGATTTCCACGACTGACGATTTCTCCAAAACAATTATGTCATTTACCCCCTCCTCTCTATTTAGGCGCCTATCATCATCACCATCGTGTTCAATATATTAATAACTTAATGAATGCAATGTGCAAAGATTATTAACGGCATAAGCTATAAACTCCAGGTAATTAGCATCGCGCTATTAACAATACACAACCAGTGGTGTCGCGAGGTAAAAAAAGGGGGGGGGTCAAAAACATTGAATTTTTTTCCGTCAGACGTACAGCTACAATTCCAACATACAGAGAAGATTGGGTCCTCAATATTTTAATTTTGTGCCTAACCTAAATTACCGCAAAACGGAAATATTAAGTCCCATATTTTGTATTTATAGACATAGAGCTATGGAAGAAAATTTTATGACTAGCTAAAATTTAAACAAATTGCCCTTCATCCCCATTTACACTGCGCCGTACTGTTTGATTGTGCGTCAGTCGATCTCTCTTTCTGTTTCTGATGTTGTGGTTTATGTTGTGGTTCAGTTCGGTCAGGTATTTAGTTAACGACGGATATCACCGTAGGCCTATAGTTGGATCAAAAGTTGCACCGTACTGGATCACCTAATTACCATTTTCAGCCACCTAATTAGTGTAACTCATATATAGCCCTAACACTGAAAGTAACAGAAATCTTATTGCAGGATTTTATATTACTAATAATGACATGGGCTAAGGTTGTTACCTGTATTCATTACCGCGGTACGTTACGTTATGTTGTGTACAGAATCATACAGGTAAAATTAGGCCAGTGCAGGTAAGAAGCGATAAGTTATGGTCAGAAAGTGAGAGTGTAGCGCATATTTTTCGTATTGACAGTGTGATATTTGCTTTTAATTTGTGAATAATGCATCTTGACGATCGATAACGCGATCGAGAACGTGGGTGCTTTCGTGAATTCAGGAGTGGGTAAGTAAACAACATTATCATCGTCATAGATTCAGGTGTGCGTAATATGGCGGATAGGCATCATAGACTGCGAGCAGCTCTTTAGATTCACGTCACTGGCAGGCTTTGATCTAATTAATTTTAATGTGTTTTACATGTATTCCGTATGTTTTTGCACGTTTATTATAGTAGACTTTGTACGAGTGTCATAAATAACTGAGAGAATTATCTCCTTTTGGTGTTCAATTTTTTTTCATAGGTGTAGCAGCAGTGTGATATTAACCTGGAGAGATGGGGATTTAGAAATAGCAGACATTATAGTAATTTTTCAACTGAGAAATTGAGGGTATGTTTTGGGGCTTGCCTGGTTTTATTTGTTTCCCTATTTGTCAATTGGTTTGCCTGTCAAAAGGTCACGAACCATATATCGTTGAGATTAATTCGAAGGTTTACTTATTGCTGCAGAGTGATGGTAATTTTTACAACAAGTGCGTAAACTTTCAGAGGACATGTTATGGCTGTGCTTGCAGATGCAGTAGTTGAGTGATTGCCAAAGCCAAAGAAACATTCTGAGAGACAATGTCATCAGCCGAAGCTGCAGAGCACAATCGTGCTCGGCCACTGAGTTACTCTGACCAGCAACGAATGTTGCATGCCGAGTATGTCGCACGCATGCAGCGGCGTTCGATGCCTCCACGCTGCAACCCATTTGCAATTCTGTTACTCGTGCTGTCTGTCGGTATGATGTTTATTGGTGTAACAATGACAATCATTGCTCACTGGCCGGGAGCAACACAGATTGGTGAAAACCCGCTCAAGATAGCTGGCCCGATACTGTTTGGTGTTGGAGGTGTGCTGACGTTTTTCTGCATATTTCTCGTCTACTGTTTGAATCAGCGGGAGCGCAGGAACTGGGATGAAAAACTGCATACCATGGTCAACAAAACAATGTGAGTAGCTATAGCCCACATGAGGTGGGGGTAAAACAGTGAGCCTCTATAACTTTTGTTTATGCATGGTGATATGTTCAGATCGGCGATCTGATAATTGTTGTCAACAAAAAATTTGAACTAACGCTCACGAGACGTGTGAAAGCCTATAGCAGTTCCAGTTCAGTAGTTTAGCTGAAATTGGGGTGTTCACGCTAAGTTAATATACAAATACCAAATTCTCTATCTGTGTGACGGACATAACAACAGTAGCTTGGCGCGACCTTGTGAATGATATAGAGTTGTGTCGCAGCTCGATATCACCAAAAAAATTTATAAACCTCCTTTTTGGCATTCAAGGTCATTCAAAATCATTGAATTCGGCGCCAATCGAGAGCCAGTGCACGACTTTCTATTAGTGATTAATAGTAACCTAGACCATATTTTGCACCGTTACTGAGATACAGTGACTTATTGGCCAAAAATCGCAAATTTTGCCCACCCCCTCTCATTTAGTGCCCTCGTTTGGGGTGACCCTATTTGAATTTATAGAAAAGCTTTATGGTTCCTGAAACTAGAGTCTTCCAGGCAGCCGACAGTGAAAATTCTGTAATTCTAGCTTGCACTGTTTTGACTGATCCACCTGTGTGACGGACAGACAGACAGACAGAATTGCGATGGCTAAGACGTGCTGAAACAGAAGCTGCTTTCACACGTAAAAATCGATATGCTTAGATAGCCGATCTGAGAATGCAGCATATATTGAAAAATTTAGATCATGACATGCAACTGTTTGCTGCATGGGGACAACACTTACTATACTTCACTACAGAACAGCTTGGCATTTTAATAGACCTATATGCCCATGTGTCATTGTTGAAGTTGTGCTTGGATGTACATGTACATATTTTGTTTTATTTTCAATTTTTTTTGTTTTCCATTAGTTTATGAATAACGTAATATTTCATACCAGGTTACTTACTAGGTCTGGCTGCACCTGCACTGAAGATCTCAGAGCTGATGAGGCCATCAGGTTTGGCGGACCCCTGGGTACATAATGAAACCCATCCTTGATTGATGAATTTTTTCCAAAGAGCTCATGAATGAAGTGACCAAATTTCCATGATTACTTCAACAGTAACACTTACAAAAACTCAAAAAAAGAAAACTTTGTAATGTTCCAGTTGTTTTTCACTACACACTGGCTAGAATTCATTCTGCTTTTCTTTTGCAAGCAAAATGTCTCCAAGTCAGATTCGAACAGTTAACCAGCACAACAGAAAAAATGCTATAATTCCACACAGCCGCATATAATTAGAATTCAACACATGCTTTGTGGAGTGTCAAACTGCGCTACATTACACAATATATAAAACTGAAAATTAACATAAAGTTTCATGGGCATTTGTCTATGGAAGAACATAGCTGTTGTGTTTTGCACCACAATCTGAACATATCAATATCTGAGCATATCAGTTTTTGGCAACTTTTGTCAGGTCGTCGATCTTAACATATAATTGTCGTTTGTTCATATTGTCAGCTAATGTTGACCAATTTTTAAAATTTTTTCACAGGCACATTTGGTGGAAAAATTGTACTGGCGTGTATGTATATTTTAGCTATGTCACTAATTATCTTGTAAAAAATTTCAAACTTTCAAATTTTCAAGTTTGTCGCTAACACTTTTGGCCCACTATGAAGAATGTCATGATAAGGATGCTGATGATGTTTCACTTCAGTGATGATGATATGCTGATGATGATAATGATAGTGATGAAGTTATGTAATATCTGCTGCAAATGAAACAAGTTTGAAAGTTGGTACAAAACTGTTAAAAATTTTGTTTTGCACTTGAGTTGTATAGCAGGGCTTGGCATAAGAGCAGTACAAAGAAAAAAATCTTTTTACTGCAGCTGTGTCAAACTTGCATGATCTGTATTACAGAGGCAGTATGACATTTGAAATTGTCAACTTAGTGGTTGAAATCAACATTTTTGGACATTTTTGTAAACAATTTTCTTTTATACAAATCATATATATGTACATAATTTTTATAGAATATTAGTTGATAAGTCTTTGCAGAACGCATATCAGTGTGTAGAATTTTTTTCTTTGTTAGAGATTGGGAAAACTTTACTATTTAAACAGAATGGTATGCGTATTGCAGATGGCACAGTATGTTCACTGTGTTGATAATGGTACTGGCATTGTTTCAAACAGTTGACAGCACAGTCTTAGCTTAATCGTTATATTGATGAAGGGGAAAGAACAAAGAGAAAAAGTTGTAAAAGGGAAAGAAGAATGAAGCTTGGTCATGTTTATGAATGTTTGTTAGTGGTTATAATTGATGTAGTGTAATCATCGATCTTAGTAAGGTGCAAAGCAGTGAATTTAACCCACATGGATAAGATAATAAGTTAGTTTACACAAAATTATCAAACTAAAGGCTAAATAAATGTGTTCTTTTCATTTTCTGCCTTTGGGGATATGGGAACCTCTGCCAAGACCTGGACAAACATTTTTCTGAGTCCTTCAAAAGAAGCTTCGGTCAATATTGGTTTTGCACACAGGATATTACGTTATTTTAAATAATGTTTTGTGATATGTAAAATGTACCAAATTTGTCTTTGCATTTTGGACCCTCTGAGAATTATTCTGCAGTTTGCTAGACTTTTCTGATACAAATTCTGCAATGATAAAAAATAGTAAAATAGGTAAAAATCACACGTAGTTGTTGGCAGGTTGTAGTTAAATCTTGTGGTGTGGCATTGTAGAAGCAGTCCACGGAACTCGCATTTGTCGACGGGTGACGGCAGCGCAGTACGGCCTGGCACAGCAAGCACCACCGGTCCCTACTATTCCAACGTCGACTACTCAGACGATGACCCATGCACCAAGTCACAGTCCAGTGAGCGAGGGGTTGACTTGCTTCCAGAACCACGACACGTATGTTACCATCGTTCATTGGCATTTGCTGTAAGAAATGGTTGTCAACTGTGTTGTTGTGTGTGTCAAAAAAACAAAATTAAATGAGATTATGGTTTTGTCTTTGTGGAAAGTAAAGTGCAACCTTTGGTTATAAATTGCTATTAGGCACTCTTCTAAATGGTTTTAAAGCGTGGCGCCCGTGGTTTGTTGAACACACTGTGAGCGTTATTGGCGATAGCAGCCTGGTGACAAAATATATTTTGTAGGTTCTAACTCCTTTGATGTGTAATATTGGGAAGAGTTAAGTATTATCAAAAATGTAGCTTTCGGATATAGTCTGGGACATCAATGCGAATGATGTTTGAGAAGTGAGCAATTAAAAAATGTGAATTTGAAATGTACACCCTCTTTTATGTTTTTAATTACGCTTTTCTTAGTAATAATTTTTAGTTACCAGTTTACTAGATTTATTGTAGTTCATATTTTGATTTGAATATTCTTGACTGTTAGTCTGTGAAATATTATGGGTTAGTTTAATTACTAGTTTGATTATGAATGGATTATTTCAACCATCCTCACTGCAGCTGCTGCCGCGTTTTAACCTAGAAAATATGTCTGCCTGTTGCCAACATATTGTGCAGCTGTTCACCTAGAATTATGTCACAGTAACCATGATCTGTCACTTTGTCTGTCCGATGCTATGCATAGCATTGGACAGAGTATAAAATCACCTGAGTGTCTGTGTGTGCGTCCGTCCGTGTGTTCGTCCAACTTTTTTTAAGCTCTCTTTTTTCCACTTCCACTTTTTCTTCCTTTTTCCTTCCCTTTTCTTTTCCATTCCGCTTTTTCTTGCCCTTTCGTCTTTCCTTTTTTCCTTTCCCTTCCCCCTTTTTCTTCTTCTTTACCTTCCCCATCCCTTCTTTTTTCTCTTTCTATTTTCATTACCTTTTTTCTTTTCCCTTTTACTTCTCTTTTCCCTTCCCCTTTCCATTTTTCGTCCTCTTTTCTTTATTTTTCATTTCTTTTCTCCTTACCCTTTCCCTTCCTTTTCCACTTTTCTTTTTCCTCCCCTTTTCCTCCCCCTTCCTCTTTCTCTTTCCCTTCTTCCACGTTTCTTTTTGTGTCCACATCCGTGCGTCCAATATTTGAGGCGCCATATCTCCATAACAGTGCAAGATAGATGCAAGGTCACTATGGACCACCCATAGGAAGTCGACTCCCGGGAGTCGAATGGTCACGCGACCGATGACGTTACGTGATCCCAAAAGGTCAGGTTCATGACCCCATTATCTTTGAGGCACCATATCTCCGTAACGGTGCTAGATGGACGCATGGTCACTATGGACCACCCTTAGGAAGTCGCCCACTGCGAGTCGAATGGTCACGTGACCGATGACGTAACGTGACCCCAAAAGCTCAAGTTCGTGGCCCCATTAGCTTTGGCGCCATATTTCTATAATGGTGCTAGATAGGCACATGGTGACGATGGACCATTTATAGTAAAGCGCTGGTGACAAATCGAATGGTCTCATGACTGACAATGTCTATTGTTTAGTTAAAATAATAGAGAAGGATGAAAAATCATTGCTGCTGTACAATTTGAAATTGAACTGTTTGATTTTTTTCTACCAGTCTAAACAGCTCACTTATTGTGTTTATATGGACATATACTGTAAACTGTCGAAATGCATGGGACAGACTTTGTGTTCGTATGAACATCATCTTGTTAAACTAAAAATTTGCATACTATTGCATACATTTGCATACATAATTTGCTCTTGCCATGGTAACCATTTACACTTTTACCAATTTTGTTTCATTTTTGGTATTTTCTTGTTCTGAGCTTAGAGTCTGTGATAGACAGATGTTCTGATAGGCATGATCCGTAATGTTGCCTATAAGGCCTACATCGTCATTATTATCATAAGTCATGAGCTTAATGCCTGTTGACGTTCGACGCCTGCTTTATCATCTTCTGCCAGTTGCTTCAGTTCTGTACTAAGTGGCTCATTTCTTGCAAGTTTGTTTCATACCACTTCCACAGTATCATTCGTTTACTTTGTCTGGTTCTTGCTATTCATCTTTCGCTGAAGCATACAGTATATACAGTATTTTTAGTTTCTTGTCATTGGACACGTGGCAGATGTGTCCGAAAAGCTGTAGCTTCTTTTCATTCGCCATTTGCAGTAGATTGCTGCATAAAAAACTTGATTGATTGATTGGTTGTTAGGCTGGCGTGAGAGGTGATGCTGATGCAGACGCTGGTGCCGTGCCGGTGCCACTGCGAGTTACCAAGAAGCGACGACCGACCAAGCCAAGCGGTGTTGACATGAATGCATCTGACAGGTCACTGGGTGGGTCAGGGGATCTGGCTCCAGGAATGACCTCAACACTGCGTGGTCAGGAAATTGGTCCAGGCGGTCTGCCGGCTTATGCCAACTTGTCGTATGAGGCCGACACACCGGAGGGACAGAGGCGAGACAAGCAGCGAGGTGAAGTCTCTTCAGTGATCAGCTTTTGTCAGTCTGTCAAAACACCATAGCACCATATATCACAAATGAGTAATTTGAGTAAAGCTGATGAGACCTGCGACAGCTTATAGCAATTTCTGTTTGCAGGTTGTCCTAGTCTATCTCTAACTATTTCGTTCCAATTCACTCTTGAAGTGTTCGCTGCAGCCGAAAATTGCAAAAAAAATTACTAAAACCCTTTAATTTTGGGTGTTCAAAGTCGTTTAAAGTTGTCAGTGTTGAATTACTTAAAAGCTTGTCGACATTTCTTGTTACAGTAAGCAGCAAGTCTTTGTTTATCTGCAAGCGCTAGATGAGCCAACAGCGAAAAATAATGACTTTTTGGGGCACCCCTTTTTGATGCCCACATGCGGAGGCCTTCTTAAACCTAGGGGATCGGGACTTGGACAGCTAAAATCTACGTTTAATGCTGAAAATTTCATATGCAGGTTGTTTTGGTCTATCTCAAGCCATTTCAATGCAGTTTATTTTCGAAAGGTGTGATGCAGCCCAAAATTGCGAAAAAATACTAGAAACTCTTATTTTGAGTGTTCAAGGTCGTTAATCTTGATGTCAATTAAAAGGGCATATGGGACTTCCTAATAATGATTAATAGTAACTTAGGTCTAATCTCACATCGTTTCTGAGATACGATGACGTATTGGTTCAAAATCGCCAATTTTTTGTACCCCTCTCTCATTTAGTGCCCTCGATTGGGGTGACCCTTTTTGAATTCCGGGAAAAGCTTGATGGATCCTAAAACTGAAGTCTTTCTGGCAGTCCACAGTGAAGATTTCATGATTCTAGCTTGCATCTTTTTGATACAATTGCAGAGTGTGACAGACAAACACACACACACAGACAGATGCCCAGGCCGCTGCTAAGATGTGTGAAGCATTTTGCTGTCGCACATAAAAATGCATCATTTCACGTGATCCATTTTCAAAATTTTTTACTTGCACATTTCGTAGAAGATTACCAACATTGTACAGCATTTTAAATGTGATTTTTATTTGTGTTTCTATTTTGATGTCACAATTATCCAAGAAAATTTTAGCTTGCCGTTTACTAATAAAGTAAAAACATTGGTGAATTGCATTGTTAATAAAAACTGAAGTTACTGGTAAAAAGTGAAAAGCATGTTTTCCACTTAGCAATATTGATGGATGGGAGAAAGTCATGGGTAACTTTGGATATGGAGACAAGAACGATCGAGGAGAACGGCTGCTAGAATTTGCGCTAGAACACGACATGATGATCTGCAACACGAAGTTCCAACAAAAGGATTGCAGGAAGTGGAC
>Ga0209671_1008149_pt1 | contig 10950 bp, 4 predicted proteins | sample WorMetHERISLAND2_2_FD_187401 | JGI IMG/M metagenome (GOLD analysis project Ga0209671, IMG submission 187401) | Marine gutless worms symbiont microbial communities from Max Planck institute for Marine Microbiology, Germany - Olavius geniculatus... | ecosystem: Host-associated > Annelida >...
TTTGGCCCCGGGTTGTCAACATGTGGAATGCTCTCCCAGAAAATATTGTTGCAGCCACATCCCTGGCAATGTTTAAAGCTCGACTAAACGATTTTGACTTGGTTCGATTTACATCTGTGTTTTAACAGGTTTTATTGTGTTGTCTTATTCGTATGTTTTTTCTTCTTTTTTTGAGGGTCCATGTAAGAGGCTCTTGCAACCCTTTGTGCCCTTGCTCAAGCCTTTTCATTACTCATTTTGTCAACGTTTTTTTTGTATCTGCTTGTCTAAATAAATGATTTGATTTGATTTGGATGGCCGAAAAAATACACAATGTTTCATAAAAAAGGCACCCCTTTTCTTTCATAATTCAGTCACATGATGATCAATTTACACAAAATCTTCACCAGATGTAGCTGAAGAAATACTAATTTGAAATATTTGGACAAAATATGGCTGATACTTAAATATTCTCTGCTAGTCGTGATGTAATGCGGACATCATAGTGTGCTGCAAGTACAAACTGGCTTGTTGCAACCGGTGCTGACAGACTTGCTGAATAGCTGCCTTGCACTGATGGCGAACTTTTTCTGGTTTATTGATGACAAACTTTTGAAGCTTCAACACTGTAGCTACAAAAATGCCCAAAATGATACTTTCACACAATTGTGGGGATAGCTTAACTTTTACACCTTTCAGCAAGACAGTGCACCAGCACACTCCGCTTATGAGATGGATGAGTTTTTGGATTGCGAGACACCTGATTTTATGCCTCCATGTTGCTAAGTGCTGAAAGGATGAACATTTTTCATCAGTAAACCAGATAAAGTTCACCATCAAAGCAGGGTAGCTACTGACAGAATCAGTTGAGTCAAGCCAGTTTGTACTCACGACACATTATGACGTCAGCATTACATTATGACTAGCAAAGAATATTTAACTAGCGAAGAAATTTTGTTGAAATAATTTAAATTTCTACAGCTGCATCTGGTAAAAGTTTCATGCAAATTGATCATCATTCGACTGAGTTATAAAAGAAACAATAAGGGTGCCTTTTTATGAAACACAGTGTGTATGAGAACACGACAAAGTAGGTGCTGACCATTTCTTAAGGACGATCTTGTCGGCCCTTGTGCCCGTCTGAGCAGCAATTAATTTCTTCAAGTCACCAACGGTATCTGTCGGACTGTTGCACAGCAGTCAAGGCAATGGCATTAACACTGACACACTTGTTCGTACAGCAACTAGCCAGAAATGCTTGACATTAAGGCAAAACAGAACGTGGGACTGGGAGTAACCATTACATCAGATCTCCATTACCTGACTGCACTAAACTGCAGACGCTGAAACGGCAAATTATAGTTAGCAGTGTACAAATCATTCATAATGCATCCTAATTGTCCAAGTGTAGTGCAGTGATCTGTAACTTGACACAAGCTATTTTAATTTCTGAAACCTAAATAACTATCGTGAATGAAAATGCACTATTTCCAACACCATTTCCATGCACCATTTCCACAACGCCACAGATGCTGCAACCCATATGCTGTAACCTGTGGTGACATGCAAACTAAACCAAAACTGTACAAGTACAACAACTGCACTATACTTGTGACAACATATGTTTCTTTATATATAACTACCACCAAAATCAAGCAAAAAATCAGTTACAAATATTTGGTCTGTCAGCTGCTGACAAGCTGCGGTAACTGGTCACTAATCTGAAGGAACTGTTGTCCGAATTTGGTTAGGTTCTGGTCCACCACCATAGCCAGAGGCCACTACAGCCAAAGGCCACCATAACCAAGGTCCGCCAATGGCAAAGATGCAACTTATGCCTATTCCTAACAGTCTCTGACCCTCACACTGTTCAGACTAGTGCCCCTTCTGACTAGTGAGCTGTCCCCACAAGCCAGTACTTTCGTTGCAAGGATACTTGCACTTAACACGAACTTTCTTGCCCAGTCGGTCGTTGCACGTTATCTCAATCATTGCAGACACACAGAAAGCTCTCTACACAACATGGACACACAGTTAGAAGGTTAACAGGGTGTCTATAGCTCTTTATGGGAAACACTTCGCAGAACTATGGTGCATCATCACCTGCCATATAATATTACACCATGTTACCTGCCACCCAACACAGGTGAATGTGCTAGTTTTGTGCCCTGCCTTAACTCCAGCCAGACAGGTCAGTACCCTACTTGATTTCCTACTGCAGATGGACAAAAATGGAAGGCTGAGTTTGCCAGCTTTGCCTTCATGCTTAATCACATAATGACATGGTCTACATGTCCACAGATAGTCAACTTCCAAAAAATAAGTACTTGGTGAGATGAGCACGTGTGATGTCTGTTATACTAGCATTCATTGCAGCTTTCAAAACAGCATTCTGTTAACACAGCGTGCATGGAACTGTCTCACCTCTGACAAATCGCTTTCTCTCTGTGACTGGAATTCGGATGCTGGGCTTCGGACGTAGGCGGTACAGTCGACTTTTCCTAGTGATAGCTTGGCTTCTTGTTGTTCATTTACTTTAATTAGAAACCAGATGATTACTTACTTCTTTTGTTGCGCAGTACTTAAAGGCAAAAGCAAACGACTGAGTAGCAAAGGATGTTACAGATAATAATTATGATCTTTGCACAGAGGTACGTTTTCTTTTGTAACATGCTTACTGTTTTTTACACTGCAAGCTAGATTACGTGACTGTATAACATTTTAAGCACTTTGCGCTGTATTGAAGTAAATTATTAGGCACACTGACTGTGGGTAATCATTGCCTAGCAACATGCACACAGCACTGGTTGCTGACGTGGCATTACGTGATTCAATGACTAATGCTATTGTACACACAGGGGCAGCACCGCCAGCCAAAACCAACGTCTTCGACACAGTCTTCCATGCACCAGCATCCATTGCAATCTAAATGCTGTGCAACGAAACTAATTCTAATCATACGCTATGAAATAAAGCAGGCTAAATGAACACAAATAAATCGCAATCAACACTAACATTATCAAGTAGGCTAATAAATGCCCAGCAATTAATATCAATAACAAACTAATCGAATCGACAGCGGAACAATATGCTGGTCATTCACCACTGTGAAATAGCATAACTCATCACATGATGAAATGCCACATCATTCCTCTGCACAAAGCATGCTGGTCCATGGGCGGCCATGTCGAAGATGATGCTTTCCATAAGGGAGTGAGCCTGCGGTCAAGTATCTAGAATTTTTTAATGTATATATCTGTGATCGTACATTTTACCATCTGTAAATAAATGCCATGCAACAAAATGAATTTTAATCATATGCTGATGAAACAGATGCAAAACAGATCTTAACAGCTTCCCCTGCAGGAAACTGGAGGAGACCACTGGGACGTCCTTGTATTACATGGATGAAAACCATTCAGCAGGATCTGAAATCCAGCGACCTCAATATGGACGACGCAGTTGACCTGGCTCAGAACCGTCCACCCTGGAGATTGATGTCTACGTTCGACACTACACACTCTTAGTGGTGCTTGCCAGAAATGATGATGATGATGCTGCAAATAAGGTAAGTGAACACAAATGAACTGTAATCAACATTACGTTATAGAAGAATAAATGGCCAACTATTTCATATTAATTACAAACGAATCGTCGCAATGCATGCTGGATACTAAGAGAGAAAATCGAAGGATTACGACTGGCTGGCGGCGCTCCTGCTGTGGCTAGGACTGGTTTTACCCACTGCGTCATCTGCATTTGTTGCGTACTTACCTGCGTACTTTCTTTCCGTTTATTATCTTCATTGCGTTTGATTAAAAAGACACTTCAAAAATTGCAGTATAGCCCGCTGATAATGTTTCAATAAAGTTGGGTCGTGTTTAATTTGGGCCACCATGTAGGCACATCGATGTTGTTTTCCGTCCGCGGTGGACGAAAAGTAAGCAAATGTGAGGCTATTTTCCATTCACCACAGACGGAAAAAAGAGCATGCAGACACTATTTTCCGTCCGTGCGGATGGAAATCTATGTGCTCCAAGCGCTATTTTCCATCCCCAGAGACAGAAGACTAAGTAAACGGGAGGCTATTTTCTGTGCCACTAACTAAAAGAAGACTATATGACGTTATTTTCCATCCACTATGCACGTCTAAAAATTTTGACTGATGGAAAATGACACAACCTTACACAGATACACAACCTTATTGTATTGTTGTAACTGTATAAATGTTTTTGTCTCATTCTTTGTCACTGACTATCGATGCTTAATCATCTTAATTATTTGCGATTTCTGTTATTTTTTTGCTTTACTCACACGCTGCTTTGCTGCCATTAACACTAACAGCATCAAACGTCTTACGGACGCTAAAGCAAAGCTAACTTCACAGACATGGTTTATTTACATCCAGCAATGCAATGCAGTATCATTAAAAAATACAACACAACAGTAATTGTTTAGTATAATCAAAACACCATTCGGTACAGACTTTTTAGTATACAGTCTCATACATAACGTCACATTACTTAAATGCATGCGTAAGGCTGGGGGATACCAAAAAATTAAGCGGTCATTTTCCATCAGTCACAATCTTCGTAAGTCCATGGTGGAAGGAAAATAACGGCATATAGTCTACTTTTTAGTAGACAGAAAATAGCCTCAGGCTTGCTCACTTTTACGTCCCTAGGGACGGAAAATAGTGCTTTGAGCACATAAATTTCCGTCCGCATGGACGGAAAATAGAGTTTGCATGAATTCTTCTTTTCCGTCCATGGCGGATGGAAATCTATGTGCTCCAACGACGCTAAATAATGCAAAAATAACAAAATCAGCACGCCACCAGATGCCTAGAAACAAGGACAAAATGCCACGCGCCGACGCTGACAGGCAGGCCACATACCTGCACGCCAAGGGTGCGTACGCCGTACGTCAGACGTGCGCCAAGACGCCTAAATTTACAATGTACATCACTCATGTTGTCAGTGTTTGCACATTCATTCACGTTACTCCCGTTTTTAAACTCTGTACTGGCTAAGCTTATAATCAATACATTTACCAGTATGTGTCCTGCGGTGTCCTGAGGTTTTCTTGCACATCCAGAAATATTAGTATCGCCACATAACCGCTATAATGTGGCTATATAATGCTCTGGAATTAAAGAAAATCTGTAGTTTTACTGTTTTTTACTGTTTTTGGTGGTTATTCAAAGTGTCCTGCGGTGTTCTGCGGTGTCCTGCGGTTTTCAGTCATACCCGAAATATGTTCGCGTCTCTGTGAACGCCGTTACTGTGACGAAGACGCGAACAAACTACTACAACGAACAGCACTTACCCCAAGCAGAAACTACATAAAAACCCCTTAATAAAAACCGACTACTATTCTATTCGTGATTTGTTTACAAATTTCGCCACTGAGCAGCATAGAATACTTAATTAGCAATTAAAAATGGCAGCGGCAGTAGAGAGTGACTGGTCGATAAATTAGAGATATCGCAAACTCGCAATTCGCAAATTCACAAATCACAACACATCCGATATCAATCTCATGAGTATCCTATCATCGTTTTGAATATAATTATTTATTTTTGGCCGACCGTGTACTGTAGGTCGAGTCTTGGGTACAACGTGTCGTCGTCTGCTTCTCTGTCTGTAGGCCTATACGTACGTTTATTCGTCAGTAAGACAACACAACAAACAAAGCAAAAGACAAACAGGAAAAGAAAAGTAAAGACAGAAATGAATTAAATACATTTAAACCACAATCTAAACACTACTGCACATGGCATAAAACTTTTTAAAAACAATGCTATGTAGTAGGCCCCTAGCTACTGTTATTTTATAGGCCTACTGTTCGGTGGCACATTTAGATCAGTGATTTTTCAACCTTCATCTAAAAACTGATACGTTCAGAAGCTCCGATGTTTGCCTAAACTGTAACGTAGCGTAAATTTTTTACGCTGCTCGTAGCAGCTTTGCCGTAGCCGAGTGTCCAGTAGCGTAGCAAACAAGCCGCTCATAGCCGCTAAGTTACCTGACGCGCCTCATGCATGTCTCTACTTGCAGCGGTGTGGCCGCAATTTATTAATGCAGAGTTGCTGCCTGCAGCCATCGCCCACGTGCGCCAAAAAGTGTACTGGGATTATGTGCTTAGAAATTATTCTCACATCGTGGTAATGATTAGGCCTATATTATGAACGGCTGAAGTTCAACGACTCGATCGCAATTCCAAAACTTTCAATCCCCAATTAGGTTTTTAAAGATTTTCAAGGCAAAACTGAAAAGTACTGTAGGCACTAGGGTTACAAAGTTGAGAAGGGGCAATCAGCCCAACTGTCAAGTACTTTGGTGCCCAGTCGTTTGCCGTTGCAAGACCCAAAGCAGAGGTCCAGTTGGGATCGAGTGTCCCTTCCCCAATTTTTTTTCGATTTTTTTTGTGTGAAAATGAAGTGCCTTGGTGCATTTTGGCATTAAGCGGCCCATGCCTCCAGTGCCTCCTATGGCTACGCCAGTGTTATGGTGTGTAATTTGTACGGTGGCTGTGATTGGTCAGTAGCGTTCGTGTCTCCGCCTACGTTCAGCCGAACGCTACCAGTCAGTCTTTACTATTGCTGTTATCGCAGTTTCCGTTCCTCGATCGTTTCTTCAGTGTTGGCTACTGGCGACGCTGGCGTTATAAGCTGTCATCGATATACAGATTATCATTGGGTTACTGACTATAGGCCCCACATACCGCGCTGTAGGCCTGTAGTCGTTTGCACGCGCAGCTTGTCAGTCGAGAATTGCGTCTGATTCCGAATTCACTGAAGCTGCCTATACCGATTTGAAGTGACCGCAGGTGACAGTTGAAAGTTATAAGCTTATTGACAGGCTTTATACGAAATGTCCGCCTGCAAAAAGCGCCGATTCTTAAAAAACACCCGAGCACTTGATATAACAAACGGAGGTGAGCGGTTGTATTATTAGCATTCTGTTGTTTTGGCGTTGCCTAAATATAATTGGAGTTTTTGTCTATGTTTGTTACCTTTCTAAATGTCGCCTCGGCTTTGATTATAGTATCATGTCATTATCAACGTTCTCGACAACGGTGTAGTTTTATACAAGTGCTGCGAGAGTCGTCTGAACTCGCCGGAGTATATATAAATCACGTATCTTGTCACTTTTGTGTGCAATATATTGTAGGACAAATTAGTTAATTTATAATGTTTTAGCCGCAGGAACTATTGTAAACAATGCTTAATTTGTAAAAAAAGAAGACGTGGTATTACTGTTAACATTCGAGATGCTGCAGGCACCGAGAACCGAGGCGCCAGAAGCGTAAAGATCTATACAGGGTGGTCAAAAATGGCACTATTTTTAGTACACCTTATAGTTTTGCCAATTAATTAGCCGATTTTCAATTTTTTTTACTGTCAAAATCGGGAGACAATTTGTAATAAGCTAAAACCTATCACTATAGATCCCACCACATCTCAAGTGTGTCGCTACTCTACCTTGTGAAATGTCAGTGTCTTAAGAATAACAATTAATAACAAGACAACTTCTGCAACAACACATTTTAAGAAATTAACAACAGAAACATCAAACAACGTCTTTTTGTCTCAGTTATTGTCTACAAAATCACGTCTCACAGTTTTTCCATCAAATGTTTAATATGTGTCTGCAATTGCTGCTGGACGACGCATCCGAGACTGCGACGCCACTGACCAATGGCGCGATTAACCAAACGCTGCGGCAGTTTGCTTCACTAAACGACGATCGCCTGCTTCAGCTGGTTGACTGTCGTGAATCGTCAACATCGATAGGCCATCTGTTAAAAAAACATCCCGAACAGCATAAGAGACCGGATTTAGGCCTAAGTCCGGGCTGTTTGGGCCCTTTCGGGGCCACGTGCCATGCAGGCTCGATCAACGTTGATCACGCAACTGGTCAGTGACGTTGCCGGCTTGAGTGCGTCGTCTGACATTTCACAAGGTAGTGTAGCGACACACTTAAGGTGTGGTGGGATTCACAGTGATAGTTTTATTACAAATTGTCTCCTGATTCTGACAGTAAAAAATTTTGAAAATCGGTTATTATTTGGTGAAATTTTAAGGTGTGCTAAAATAGTGGCATTTTTGGCCCACCCTGTATATGCCGAAGACGTCGCGTGGAGGAATGCTGGCTAGGTGGTTCAGCAAAAATATTGTCCTGGCAAAAAACGAGTTTTTGTGCAATTTGGCATTTTTGTGACATTTCTTATCTCACAAATGCACAGCGTACCGCTTTGTGACAACAAGAACTGCCAGTATACGGCCCGACGTACCGGTTCCGAAATAAGTGCTCGTACGTTTGCCGTACCAGAGAGTAGCGGCACAAATAATTGACTGAAATAATTCGGCTGACCATAATTGAGCTGTAGAGGCCTAGCATAAAGATCTGGCCCTTTGATACGAGTTGTCCGTCTGTCCGTCTAGCTGTGTGTAACGGATCACTAATAGGAAGTCACATATTGCCTTTCAGATAACACGTAAATCACTGATCTTGAAAGATCATTCCACACTCAGCTATGCCAATCGTGCGGTATTGTGGCTAAGCGGTAAGTCGTAGAAGGTCGCCAAAGTCAAACAGGGCGATAACGAGTTCCTGATGTAACCATGTTTCCATGTGCAGCGGTTTGACCGCAATTTTAAATGCAAGGTTTCAACTTATTAGTCGCTCTATCATAGAAACGGTCGGTCCTTTCTAGCGACGGCTGGGCTTTTTGTTATTACCGGGTATTAGGCCGTACTGATGGACCAACGGAGAACATGTTCGAATAAGTTAACAGACGAAGCTGTAAATCTGCGAACGTGAGGCGCGAAACTGGAGACGTCAACAACCCACCCGATTTTACGATGTGGACAGCTATGTTACACGATGGTGCGACAAATTTGACATTTAACTGCTGACATTTAACTGACTATGACTGTGAGGCTGTGATGAGTTTATCATTGCAACATAAAAGCGATCGTCTAAGCCTAGGGAAGGGAGCCTTTGGTCCATCTGACAGACGTACAAAACTGTGTAAGGATGTATGGTCGTCGTGCGGCAAAGCCTAAACTCCACCGTTCGATTTCTCGCGCACATGTCCTATCAGCAGGCTACTACAGCTTGTACAGCACATCGACGATGTCGATTTGTTGTAAGCCTTTGATTTCTTTTGTTGTTGCTAACTTTTGATGTCTTGCGGATTTATTAGGCTCTACTATGTAGAGCACGATTTCAAATCGATGTATATGCCTCTGTAGTGGAGGTGGGCTATCCAAACGTTGCTAAATCGGTTGATCGGTAAAAGGTATGTTGCATACAGCAAATTGACAACAAATTAAATTCAGTCATTCAACTTTTATACTTCGTTTACACGAGGAAGCATACATGAAGCACACATGAAGCACACGTATTCAATATACACCGTTATCAAGCCAGCTCTAAGAGTGCACGACGTGTGTTCTAAGTTTGCTTCAAGTTTGCTCCAAGGTTGCTCAAAGTGTGCTTCATGTGCGCTTCGTGTATAATGATTCATAACTTAACTTAACTTTACTCAAGTTTTATTTTTATACTTTCAAATTGCTACAGATTGCATATAGGCCTACCCGTACGTTTGGTGAATAACGATAGCTTATGTGAGTGGCCCTATACGAATCGAAGTTAAGTGGACTAGCTTAGTGGAGTTTAGGTAACCAATAGTTGGCTGGTGAAAGACGTCGTGCTTTATGCATCTTATGTACACACTGAATCAGAAAAAACATGCCACGGAACTTTTGTCTATATTTTTGCTAAATATTGACCGATTGTAGTAATTCTTTTACCGTCACACTTTGTGAAAAATTTGCAACAAAGTTTTTTATAACCCAAAACACCTTAACTGCACCCTGTAAAATACAAATTTAAATAAGTAAATTCGTACAGAAAATTGTTCCAGAAATGTTTTTGTACTTGTATTTATTTTGAGTATTGAGTATTGTGAGATTATTTGTATTTTACAAGGTAGTGTACGAGGGTCGCATTTAAGATGTTGTGGAACATTTAACGATCACTGTAGCGCAAGTTTTCCACGCAGTCTTGGGCTACCCTGTAGGCCCAGGTCTACACTGTACGTAGGTGACATCGTCGAAGACTTGAGGCGTGAATTAATGACAGTGGGTGGTCGATTGCACATTCTTTGAGATGAGAGTTGCTGTGACGAGTTCCTAGCGACTAACGATGCCCCTAGGCGACGTCATGATAACGACACGACAAGCGACAAATGACTAAACCATAGGCCTACACTGTACAGTCACGCACAACGACAAACTAGACGACTTCGCTATAGACTCTATACGTCCCCAGCTACAGACGACATGCCACAATAATTAATCACTCTCTTGTTGTGTGATACAGTAGTTCGCAACGGAGACCGATAGCTCACTCGTTAGTCTAAGCCGCAACGCAAGAATAGGATCGCTTCTTCTATCCTTTGGGCTTGCTATCCGTCGCTTAAGTCTGCTGCGTTCTTGCTTGCGCGCCGTACTTTTCTGGCGTCGCCTGCGTGCATCAAGAAATACGCAAGGGTCATGGTGTTCGGTGTGTTGCGTAAAGGCGCGTACGGAGCGATATAACTGAACTGAACTGAATTGAGCTTGACCAATGGGCGAGCTTAATTATTGGAAAGATATAAGGCAAACAAATTGTTGAATATAAAGCATGCGCTCAGTGAAAATGGGGGGAAGCTCCACGTTCTGTTAAGAGTGTAGATCTGATTATCAGAATCGCCGATTGTAACCAAAAATGAACGACAAACCCTTTGGCGGACGGACTCCGCTCGGACCCGCTGGGGAGCTTACAGCGCTCACGCGAACCCGTAGCTAGACTAAACGTGTGGGCCCCAGGGAGGGTAAAAGAAGAAACGGGGTGGAAAGAGGGCTAGGGATTAGAGGTTAGAGGTTAATTTAACAATATGCGATACACTGTATATAAA
>Ga0209671_1008151_pt1 | contig 10949 bp, 5 predicted proteins | sample WorMetHERISLAND2_2_FD_187401 | JGI IMG/M metagenome (GOLD analysis project Ga0209671, IMG submission 187401) | Marine gutless worms symbiont microbial communities from Max Planck institute for Marine Microbiology, Germany - Olavius geniculatus... | ecosystem: Host-associated > Annelida >...
ACGTTATTCATCTGCTTTTTTAATTTATTAAAAGTTGCAACAATTGCCGAGCGTCATTTGAAATAGTAACTCGTATTCGCCAGGTGGCGTCACTGTTGCACATAATTAATTTCAATAACTTATGTTTTCGTGTTGAGAATGAAACGACCTTGATTTCCGCCAAAAAATCGTGTAGATCTAAGCAGTATTTCTGAAGTTAGAAGCTATATAACAGAGTGGCCCCGTTTTTTTGGGCCACCCTGTATAGTTATGTAGGCCAATATCATATAGTGCATAATGACAGTTCAAAATCATCCAAGGTCGTTGATTTAGATAATTTGTGAAATTAATAGTATACTGTTGATGAGATACGACGACTTGTCGTTTGAAAATCGCCAATGTCCTTACATTAAATTACCTAGCTCTGTATAGGGCCTAGTCTGTTTTACCGCAGATCGATTTGAGGATGTGCCCCGTCGCAACGTTTGCACCAGTCGATAGCATACGCGTGCAAACTTGCAAAGAGCGCCAATACTCCGCTAATTCCGTGTTAAACAACCTGAGATGTGGTCTCGGTACCGACGTCCCGGTCTCGAGACCGTCTCGAGACGTAGGCCTACTGACGTCTCGTCTCGGTCTCGTCTTAGACAAAATCCTCAACGTCTTTGTCTCGGACCTATGCATCTCGGTCTCGGCACCATACGTTTCGCTCTCGGCGCACTCGGTCACGTCTCGAGTCTCGGACCCTTTTGCGTCGTCGAGAGTCGAGACTTTTTGTGCAGGCGCGCGCCATGCATAGCTGCAGTTAGACCGATACTAACCAGCATGACATTATGCTTTAGTCTGCAGTAGTTCGTGGCTTAGATATTCGTTCACAGCGCCTTCTTCACTACAGTAGGCTTACTCTTTCGTTTGCTTATCGTTATGCAAAATTACGTCACCTTAGTCTGTTCGTCACGAACAGAACTAGAAGACGAGAAATGAAGAGCAGTCCAGTCCAGTGTCTGATTTCACTAAATTTGTTAAGTGCCTAGAACTATGACGACTATACCGGCAACGAATCGAAAAAAAATATTGTGTCAGCCAAATGCAACGTCTCGTATTGTCTCATTTCAGAAAAAAATTCTAAATGTCTGGGTCTCGTCTTGGTCTCCGCTTAAAAGGTCTCGTGCACATCGATGGTAACAAAGTACGCGATATAGGCCTACCAACATATAGGCCTACATTTAGTTTGGCCTATACCGCCCGGCAAGCAGACAGACTACAAACGGACGGACAGACGACATACGCTGGCATAACCCGCCCCATAGAATATCCACGGCGCGGGTGAAAACCGACAAACCGTTCGCGATTTTGAACTTAGAGAACTTTGTTGAGCCTATAGATACTACTCTACGCAACTTCAGCGTCACGTCAGACAAGTTAACCAGTTAACTAGGTCTGTTTATTCTGCTGAATAAGTGATGGAGTTTGCCGGATATAGCGGCTCGGAAGTAACAGTCCGAGTTATTCGGCTAATAGTCGACCGGACGGGTCCTATGCCTTGCATGTCTCAGTGCAGTCAAACGATGGAACCAATTATTGTACAGCACCTATTCATAGTAGCCTACGTGGCGTCAAGATGGATAGGGTTAGTCGTCTAGCGAACGCATACAGCGGCGTATATAGCCTACTTAACACGTCGACTGACAGCTAACAAGTTAACAACCCATGGGACAGTAATTACTGACGCTTCGTGTCAGACCCATGGGGCAGTTCTTTGTTCCAATGGGCGGTAGGCGTGGTGTAGTGGTAACGCGTCTGATCCGATCAGCGAAGTTACTGTACGCCAGGCCCGGTTAATACTGCGATGGGTGACTGCCTGTGGGCAGGTAAACCATCTCGGAATGTAACCAACCACCTAGGTCAACTCAGCCTTCCATCCCTCCGAGGTAGGTAAATCGAGTACCGGCCTATCTGGCTGGGGTTAAGGCAGGGCGCGTTCACCCCTGTCGGGTGGCAGGTAACACTGTGTGATCCCATATGACAAGTGACGCTCCGCAGCTCTGAGATGGGTTCGCTCATTAAGAGCTATATTCGGACCTTTATCTGATAGTAAAACACCCAGCACATTAGAAGCCTCAAGAAGAGCTGATAATGTTGAAACCAGACCCTCAGTGATCATGTGTCAGCATTTAAACAGAGTTCTAACAAATGATAGTGTCTCGCAACACATCATATCAGACTGCTTCTAATACAATAAACAACAATGGTAAAATAACATAAAGCTGTATTCACACTTTTACAGCAGAAATTTATTATCTAATGATCAGTGTTTATAATCTCCGTTAAAGAGTGGTAATGCAATTATAAATATAACAATACCATTAAAAACAAAATAATTTTCTCTCAGTTCTATTTTACAATTCTGCGAATAAAGAATCAAATTATTAACAACCAAAAATGACACCAGCACCTTTTGCACTATTTTTTAAAGAGTTTACAAAAATGACAACAAGGTATACTCTAAGCACGTTTTGCTGCAATGACCAATTAACTGCCTCTGAAATTTTTCAACACACAAATGCCAATACATCTTTTTACTGCAGATTTAAAATGCTGATTTGACCGACGACTGCTATTGTCATTATTCCGCAAACGGCATAATGTATTTTTATACTTTGATGATGACACATGACAGTAGTGGAAATTAATTACCACGTCAGACAGCTGAGCTGGAGTATTTCGACCACTTGATGCCACGGACGCTGCAGTCGAATCAGTGATAGTCACTCGGTCCTCATCATGCGGGTGCAACTGACTGTTAAAACAATACGGACACTCAGACAATCTCAGCAGTCAGCACCAGTTATTTGCTCTCAACCCCGATCAATGTCAAATCTTATTATTTTTCTGGTCTTTTGGTCTTAAGATGCTGTATTGCTGAATTCAAAACAAACTAATACATTATACAAAGGATGTCGGAATTTGGCTACTGTATAAACACATTTTTTAAAATGCATTATAAATTATTATCATGATTTGCTGTTGTGTTCACAGCACTGCCACCTCAAAAACTGAATTCTGTCACCCTAGTCAGTCTCAGCATGTCTGGTGTTCATGTTAGTCTTGACAGCACTTTGGTCTGATTCCCATAATTGCCATCAACACCTGATTCAAATACAGTAATGAAACAACTACGTTTATACAATGCTCGCACCCGAACAGTCAATGTCTAGTAGTCTACTATGATGTCTACAGTAGAATAATGTGTCAACTCCACAGGTACATCCAAGCGTGACCAGAATAATGACAGCCTCGTCTATTGTGATATAAGCATGTTAAACCACCGTTTGGAGCATAAGTTAGTTTAATTAACAGAAATTTATCCCACTCCAGACCATGGTTCAACATTCACTTGCGTCTTCTCGCATTTCTAGCTCTCAGAAAAAAACATTCAGCTTGTAACTTCTATTTTCCCATAATTATCTTTTGATCGCTACAGGCTGATACAAGTAATAGGAGCTAAGCTCACGTGACGCGTGATAACGGCAGTCTTGCCACTTTGGCAATCAGTGTAAGCCTACAGCAATAAGATATTAATGCATCTTGAAAAAGGACTTAAATTTGAGGCCTCCATACAAAAGACTCCTTAAATTTAAGAAATCAAAACTTAAAATTCTTAAAAATGTACCTTCTATGCTAAAATGTCATACACAGGTTGTCCAGGTCCATCTCCAGCCAATTCAGCACAATTCACTCTTAAAATGTGTGTCGCAGCCAGAAATCGCAAAAAATTCACTAAAAACCCCTATTTTGGGGGTTCAAGGTCATCGATGATGACATCAATAAAAAAGCTTGTCACTACTGCTTGTTATGATAAGCAGCATGTCTGTGCCTATCTGGAATCGTTTTCACGCCACATGAGATAATTGTGGTAAAATAACTGCTTTTTAGATAGGTAGCCGTCTTCAACACCCGCTTCACCCAAAGGCACAAAATTTTGTCTCGATAAACTAGAGTCCTTGGTGCAGCCAACAGTAAAGATTTCGTGACCCTAGCTCTCACCGTTTTGATACAGATCATGAGTGTGACAGACCGATGGACAGACAGATGGATAGACGATGGCTAAGATGCACAATGTATTCTGCCATCGCGTGTAAAAAGTACACATAGAAAATGGCCATAAGAGACAACATACACAAACGTCAACGTAGCTAAATGAAACAGCAGTGCATACATTACCTGCCAACGTGGCTGCAGATTGACGACCGACGGCTGACAGAAGGCAACACAAAACTGTCTCGACTCATGCGACCATCGCGACCACTTGCCAATGAACTCTGCTTGCACGACAGCAAAACATCACAGATAAACACAACCACAAACACTAACAATTATGAACCATCAGATAACACCCACAAATACACTGAACTGCTGCAAAAAAATGATGAATTCAAATCAAATAAATAACGTACTGCTCACCAAGAGAGTTTTACATCATAAAATGATCAAAAAGTCTATAAAAAAATCTCAGAAAGAAAAATAGTCAGTCATTAAAAAAAGATCCATATAAAACAAAGCCATCAAACAAAATAATTACAGCAACTGCAAAAGCACAATAACAGTAAATTTCTTTCAAAATTGAATGTTAACTTCTAATAAGTAACAGTCAAAAACTGAAATCAACTTCGCACAAGATAATGTGTCATGTTTATATGTTGATATTCACAGTACAGTTTGCTAGCAATCTTTTGCAAAGTTTATCACTACATGTGCCGGTATAAAGACTTCTAAAAACAACCCACGCCAAGGTTTGAGGCTTAAATTTGCACAGAACTAAGAACTTGAATGCAGTATGTAAAACAATGCGAGTGAAGTGACTGCACTCGAAATAACTCACCTTCTAAGACTAAAAGGAATCAATTATCTGTTGAAACACGCAAAAAAGCACACGATACGAGGAAGATGATGAATAAATGTGGCGTTCATACCCGCCGACTGAGACGACGTCGACATGACACGTACGAGGCATCGATGGCATTCTTCACACCGAGCAGTGCACTGTGGGTAGTAATTGGCGTCGCTGTGGCACTTTCCTGCGCTCTGTCTTGCTCATCAGCATTGTCCGCAGTATTTGCAGGCAAAGCAGCCTCAACCACTCCACTAACGGCATCTCTTACACCAGCAGATGAGGATGTAGTCATTACTGCTTCTGCCATATCTGCTCGCCTATCAAGCAAATCAAATCGACCAATCATGTAACTGTTGCTAACTTATGAAAAAATTATACGGCCCCCATGCTTTATAATTCTTTAATTGGGGGCAGCATGAGCCAGCAGTAATCAGACTGTGAGAAATAGGCATAAATAACGTGATTCAAATTAAAAATAATAATAGCAGGGTTGTTAATGAGAGTCACGAGGATTGAAACTCGAGAAAAAATCTTGATCTCAACAATTATATTTTTCGCCCATGGAGAATTCTGACAATAATACCACACAGTAAATAAGTTCTACAGTTCAGCAGTGAATCGCAGTCGACAGTTGATGGCCGTAATTAAGTTGGGTGAGGTGAGGTGGGCTAACGTTCCTGATTGACATTATCTCAGACAAGCAGCCCATCCACACTGTCAGCTGTGGGAAAGCAGTAACTGACACCAAAGATTCAGATATCAGCTGGCTGACCGACTGACCAACAACCAACCATCCCTACAGCATCTGAACCCTATGAAGGTGTTTGTTGCATGTAGTATTCGTCTCTCTGCTGTGTAGGCATCTGCAGGCAGACACCCGTGATGTGCCTGGGACGTGCCGCAGTGGCAGCCATCGCTCTGCAGCATGTGTTACAATGGGCGATCTGTCAGATATGTGCTTGCCGATCTCCTCGTTGCCTGGCCGTCGTCATCTGCGTTCTGCTGTCCGTGGACAACTTGCCGTTCCTTTACAGACTTACAACAGCTGGCAGAAGGGCATTCTCTTTCGCTGGCCCGTCAGCTTGGAACAGTCTCCCGACGTACCTGAATGATCACACACTCAATCTAGACTCTTTTAAACGTTTCCTTAAATCATTTTTGTTTCAGATGTACTGATAACGCATTCAGTGCACTGAGATTTCTTCGAAATGATAGTGCGCTATATAAATGTTCACTTATTATTGTAATTATTATTATAACTGCATGGCCCAACACGAGTTCTCGGCGAGTCACAGAAATTGAAATTTCTGTATCGTGAAATGAGGTCCTGAAAAATTATAAGTGAATTAACATCGCTAAATAATAGTTAAATTGTTTGTATGATGCCATAAGATCATGACTTCAGAAGCAATGGTAAGCTGACAGTACAGTCTACAGACGTATAATGGTGGACAATTCGCGGAAACTGGAACTACTCAATGTATCGGATGTAAAAAAATTCACGTGGCCAAAACTATTTCAACAAATCAGGAAAGCACCACCAAAGATGTAGACATGTCTGAGCCATCACATATTGAAATGCATGTCATATTATTATCTTAAGCTATGATCACTGCAGGCTGAGTCATACCACCGTCACTATGGCCTTTACTACGACAGACAACGAACATAGAAGAATTTACCGTTTTTTGTTGCAGTGTTCATCACGAGAAGCGACCCTCTCCTCATCTGCACACACTCGTTTCCTACAAAAATTACAATTTAGAAATTACCTAGGTGCAATTTTTAACTACTGTGACAAATAAAAATCACGGTTTTATGCGGAATTCCAAGCCAAGCCGAGGAATTTGCTCTTTTCCACGGAATTTTGCAAAAGTTGAGAAGTAACCAGTGATTAGTACGATTTTTGGCTTGATGAGTGATGACACTATTTTATCACAGAATGTGACGGAAAAATTCAAACTAAAACTGTGAGCCCTATTAACATCTATTGCAATACGGCAAAATTGTATGAAGCAGACACAACACAACTTGACAGAATGCACTTTTAAAAAGAAAAAAATTGATAATTATCAAAAATAATATAAAAAAAAAATATCAAAAATGTGATATTGAAGCCTGTCAATAACTGAAGCTTCTGAACAGAATAGAGCTCAGTTTACTCACAAATGGAAGGCCGTGGTGAGCTGCGGAATTTGAACAATTTTACCGCACAATTTGGCAAAATTTTCCACGAAAAACTATCGGCCCTTGTGATAAATACAACTGTGCAGTGAATCGATATGAAAAGCAAGCACAGCTCAACAGTGAAACTGTGACACAGTCAATAGATGCAGAGCTCCATTCTGACTGTGACTATGCCTCATGGGTGACATGTGAAAGAAATATGTTACAAAAATAGATCTCTGTACCACAGAAAATTTCACGCTAGAACTAGGCAGGTAAATTCTCTAACACTACCAGCAGAATACAAATGCTAAAAGGCATCATCAGTCAATGTCTTTCTCTGAGTTTACGTCCATTAGCTGTTCAGTGACAACTAGAGCATTCCTGACCAACCACATGCCATAAGTGATGCAAATAACCAGCAGATAAAAAATGGACAAATAACACCAAACTAAGTCAGACAAATGTAACCATCAGCATTCAGTCAGCGGAAATAAAAGGCTTACTGTACAAAAGTTTGGCCCAAAACTGACAACAATTAACAAAATACCGGTAATATACAAGACAACCGAATAACTAAAACAACCAGAACCACAAATATCAGTCATCTCCTTAAAACACACAACAAACTAGCATAAAGCACAAAATAAATTGAAACTTGCCTCTTGTCTCTAAGAGCTTGAACTATAGATGGCGTATCAAGTGCAGATGTGGGATGATCTGTGTACTGCTCAGCACTGCAATAGTAAGTAAGTAAAGTGTAAATTTATATAGCACATACTCAAAAAGATCTCTACTGCGCAACACAGTGCAACGTAACTCAATTCACTGACTAACGCTGAGTTTACATAAGACACGAGTACAAGTACAATGAGTTCCAGTAAACACAAGTTTGCATGTATTCTAATGGCAGCCGTTCACACTGATATGAGTACAAGTTAACTGCGAAGTAAATGACATGCAAATAACACTAATTTAATTTATACAAATGTGACGCTTACGTGACGTCAGAACTTATGTCAATGTTGAACTGTTCACTGCTAAGGTGCGCAGTTAGTAAAATAATTAACGATGCAGTGAAATATTGTTGTTTTTATTTGCAAAGCATTCACTCGTAAACCAAAACCCGGACTCGTACTCATGTCTAAGTAAATACAGCCTAACAAACAACCTCACAATGCTAACAATACTCTAATACTCTAATAACCAACAACAGAGCAGACATTCACGATGCATTGTTTCTTCATATAACCAGTCTATTTTTCTGAAGTTAAGATGGTAATTACGATACTGCTCGTAATCTAACAATTCCCTTAATTCTGTCTATCTGTTTCTATTCCAGTCAGTAGCATCATAGCCGGAGAGATGAAAGAGGTGACAATTCTCCCCCTAAATTTTGTGCTGACAAAAAATCTTCTTATCTGAAAATTTGAAGCTAAAAAAACCACTTTGGCAAAATTTAGCAGCGCCATTGAAATTACGGGCACCCATTCCGTTAGAAAGCTGCAGCTGTCTGATGAATTCTGTGTCTCTGACTCTGAAATTTTCAGTGTCTGTTGAAAATTTTGACTTCCTGTCCTGCCTACTCTTTTAACCCACAATGCTGCTGCCTCCAGTAACTCAACCAATATCATCAATACTGAAGAAAGCATGGTTCTGATAAGTAACATTAACAGAGCTCATAGCTACTGAATAAGCTGCCTTCCCTATGGCTTCAAGGCAGCATTTCCAGTTTGTAACAAGAACAGTGTTTCTTACTTAGCAAGTTAGCATGCCACTATTGTTGTTAAAAAGAGTCAAGATCACAATTAAAAGTTAACGTTTGGCAACTGCCGCCACCTTCTTTGGAATGATTTCTGCTTGCATGCCACTGACCAATTATAGAGAAAGCAACAGAATGCACTAGTAAATCAAGTGAGTGAGTATAATGAGAAAAGAACAAAACAGAAAATAACAAAGTAAGCTGATGAACAGAGATGAGGGGTACAGTATATCAGAAACCTCCTCAAATTGTTTGTTGTGGTGATAACTAGCAGCAAACAAATATTTGTTTAAAAAAGGCAGCAGCAGTTGTCAAAAAGACTATCAATTTATTGAATACTACGGCCATGGTTGACATCTGACGGTATTTACCATACGGCGGTAGTTCGTATGGGATCTGGAGCAGCAATTCGAACAAGAACATTGTCAGAGCCGACCATGCGACTGTTGTGTTCACCCAGAACTGGTCGAGTTCCTGACTGCATTAACCTCACTGCCGGAAGCACACCAACATCAGAGTAATGTGAATAGCACGACTGCCTCCGACGCACGGACGAACTGGGAAGAACACCACTTGCATCGGCCACGGAACCCACCATTTTACTGAAACAAGTCACAACAATAAACTCAATTGTAATTATAACAAAAAAAATTAATTTGCTGCTATGAACAGTCTGCTTTAAACATAATACAAATGACAACCGAAAAACTACCAAAATACATCACATTTTCATTTTTGACACAAATGCTAGCATGTTAATGAGAGACTTGAAACTGTAGTTGTAGACATAACTGCAGTTGTAGATAACCTAGGAACATACAAACAGTTTGAGAGAAATTAACGGAAAAACATGGAATATATGGATTCACAGACAAGACATTGATGACAAATCTGGCTATAATCCAACACGATAAAACATGCTTGCAATTCGTATAACCTTAATGTTCATTCATTTTTTTCTATACAGAGACACTTTTCGTTCTTTTCTGTTCTCACAAAATCATTTTAGCTCTACTTCTCCTATACAAGTCATTTTCATTCTTGCCTAGCTTGGAGAAAATAACAATGGTTACAGCATGAGAGAGTAAAAACACTGTCATGCACCCGAACAACAAAATACCAAGTACCGTACTGTCTTATGGGCTGTGGTAAAATGCGGACCTGCAAACTGCAAACTGTGTAATCTGCAAACTAAAAACTCTCGAAATGCCAGTTCGAACCAGTGGGTAAATTGCGGACTACTAAAGACCAAACCACAATGCAATCAAATTGACTTAATGAAAGATCTTCCCTAATGTGCTATTGTTACCATGTTCTTCTCGCTCTGCAAATAATGGATTCGAATTACAATTTAAACATGGGTGGCCTAACTATGCACTTAATTAAACAGAAAATGCAGGGATGGTAAAGACGAACAAACACAGAAGCTACATCCAGACATCTCCATCTGTTTTTGCCGTTCTCCCGTCAACTTCCCATCTCGTTCACTTCGCCGGCCATCGTCATCTTCATCTGTTTGCTTATGTCCTGCGATCATCGATCTTGGCCATCGAAATCTTGGTACATTCGTTTTATCCGTCGTCTTTGTCACCGTCCGTTCATCTTCTACGTGGTCTTCTCCATCACTGCGATCCATTGAGGTAATTAGTTACACCCATTAAGGGCAGTGACCACCGAAGCCTTAATGGCAATGACTTCGAATCTGCCCGTGGACTTTGTATAATGTAGTTTTGCATTTTTAATTCAAGCCTATTAGAACCACTTACCAAAATACAGCACACAGTCATCATCATTTTCTTCATTTTATTTGCATTTAATTCACTTTTCATTAAAGGTAAAGGTCGTCAATTTGTATAGCGCATCGTCGCGAGCACGCCTCTAACGCGCTTTCGTCACTAACCAGAGCCGCCTGCCTCACGGCCACCGTGTGCAGCCTGCAGACATAAGCTGGCGCAGCAGCCGGCTAGGCAACCCCAGTCAGCTGTACCAAGGTCCCCACCTTCCGTAACCCATGCAAATGAGTTACTACTCATTTTACCATCCCACGGAGGGTACCCCGGGAACATAGAAATTCTGGCTTGAAAACCGGCGGGGCGCTAGTCCTTCACCAGTCCTCACCCAGGCATAAAGGTAGCGGTCAACGGCTTC
>Ga0209671_1008154_pt1 | contig 10947 bp, 8 predicted proteins | sample WorMetHERISLAND2_2_FD_187401 | JGI IMG/M metagenome (GOLD analysis project Ga0209671, IMG submission 187401) | Marine gutless worms symbiont microbial communities from Max Planck institute for Marine Microbiology, Germany - Olavius geniculatus... | ecosystem: Host-associated > Annelida >...
TCTACATGCTGTGAAAACTCTGAGCGAAGCTCAAAGAATTTGCATTTGAACACTTCTGGGTTAGTAGTTGTTTTATCGTAACAGCATAAACTAAAGTTGCAGTTAGGGCGTTTGAGATGCCAAGGTGGGATTGGGGAAACGATTGTAGGTAGAACATTCTTCTTCTTGAAGCCGAGATTGTGCATGTCGTCTTCAACTCTAAAGCCCAGTGGGCGAGTTTGGCTCGGCTTGTTGATATATGATATAGTTTTTATTGTATATTATTAGGTTTCATCAGTAGTCGTCAGAGAAACTTATTTGCTTTACTGCCCTGCTAGTGTGCTTGTTTCTTTGTTATACATGGATATTGTCATTTTTAACCGGTCATGTGTCACGCCAAAATGCAAATTACAAATGTAAAACATTATACACTATGTCTCAAGAACGTGTGCCAGTTATTTTTTTTAAATTTAACAACTCTGTAGAACATTTGTTGATTTTAATAATTTCTGGCATACAACTTTATAAAGAAACTTGACGCAAATGACTCTATTTTTCACCCACCTCACTTTAATACTGTTGCTACATTACCTTGTGAAATGACAAAATGGTACTTTGACCGTTTACAAAAGTGTAGGCCTATTAAAGATTGATTTTATACTTGGTACTATTAAATGAAAGAAAGACCATCTAAAATTGGAGAGAGAAAAACAAATAGCAAGAACGTTGCGCGAATAAAATGATGCTGCTGCTAATGATGAAATTAACCAGCAGCAACGATTGGTGAATAATGTGTGCTGATCGTCGGGCGCAGGCTAGTGATGAGGTTGCGTTGACGGCCGACGGCAAACGGCGCAAAAAAGTGGAGCCGGAAGCGACGACGCGAGAACAGCTCTGGAAAGCCTTTGAGAACCCGCAGACGAGCACAACGGCCCTGGTCTTCTACTACGTCACAGGCTTCTTCATTGCTCTGTCCGTCACCACCAACGTGGTCGAGACAGTGCCATGCGGGAGTGCGGATGTCCTGGCCGGGTCAAGTCGCGTCCAGTCGTGCGGTGAACGCTACGGCGTCGAACTGTTCTGCCTGGACACCGCATGTGTCATTATATTTACCGTCGAGTACCTGCTGCGGCTGTACGCGGCGCCCGCCAGGTGTCGCTACATCCGCTCAGTCATGAGTGTCATAGACATCGTTGCCATCCTGCCCTACTACATCGGACTCGGGATCAGCGATAACAAAGACCTCAGCGGCGCTTTCGTCACGCTGAGGGTCTTCCGCGTCTTTCGCATCTTTAAGTTCTCGCGCCACTCGCAGGGTCTTCGGATCCTCGGATACACGCTGATGTCGTGCGCCAGCGAGCTCGGCTTTCTCCTCTTCTCGCTCAGCATGGCCATCATCATCTTTGCCACCATCATGTTCTACGCCGAGAAGAACGTGACGGGGACCAGCTTCACCAGCATACCGGAAGCTTTCTGGTACACCATCGTCACCATGACCACGCTCGGGTGCGTATCATATAATGTCGGCCGATTTTCACAAATAAATGCCAGTGACGTTGACTGACGTATAGTACATTAATCTTCACTCTTCGAGAAATTGAGACCATGTATTGTCTTGGTGTTGAAAAAATGTCGTTTACTTCACTGATAAATGCACGACGTTTGGGTCCAAAAGTGCTTACTTAACAGTCGATCTGACAACGTTCAACTGGCGCAGACAACACAAGTCGTGTCGCCTCGGAACAGCTGATTTTTACTCGATCCATAAATAGCGTTGTACGTTTCCGAGCCGTCCTCTACAGGCTAACCCGTGGCCAGTGCCTTCCGTAAGTCTAGCTTTTCTCTGTATCCCATAACACAGTTAGGCCTATGTCATATTCAGTATTTATATCCGTAAACAGTTTGTGTGGCTGAAAACCAGATTTAGACATGTGGGTAATCTGGGCAGCTTTTTGCAGTGGAGACTCATTTATCTCTACTGAGCTCCCAGTAAATATCATTTCATTTCTAGGTAGTTTTGAGTTTTCTGTTTTGGAGGTCTCTGGGAAGCTGCCAACTTTTCCATTCCTGAATCCAGCACTGGTGTGGCTATTGTGCTACTGTATCATATTCGTTTGTTTTCTGCTCCTCTTACATACACTGAATCTGCAAGTTTGAACGTTATTTTTGTAGCTAAAAATGGGCCTAATCGAAGCATTCCAGCTTTGTACTTTGTCCGTTGGTCCAGTAATATTTCGTGAGCCAGAACTACTAGTCAGTATGTGTGTGGAAAATAGACCGCTTCGTGGAATGGTACAGAAAAAAGGCTGCACGAAGCGTGAGAGAGTTTCTCTATTGATTTGCATCGAATAATTTAGCGACGGTAGGCTTTGCGGATAGATAAATCAGACGCAGTAATTACCGAATGCTGCAGTTGCATCCGTGACGTAGATTGTATCAACCAGCTTAGAATGTGGAAAACGGACCAAGCCGCCACTTGTATACAGCAACCAACAGAATGAAATGTATGTATTTATTACTCGCGTTGGCGCAGTCTATTAGATACTCGAGTTTTAGTTTTATTTGTAACCAACCCCCCTTTTACTCTTGTTAAGGTATGCTCATTGCTGAGTGCCTAGCCAAGTTCGGCGGTAGAAAACGTTGTAGGCTACAACATCACCCACGGACGAACGGATGAACACACACAACATGTTGTACAACTTGATGTACAACATGTTGTGTGTGTTCGTCCGTCCGTGTAGTGGAATTTGACACTAAGCTGACAAAGTGAATCAAATGAAGAAAAGTGTTTCAATACATTTATACTCACAATGAACAAAATATAATTTTTATACACAAACCGTTTATTCTAATCGTGATGAGAACGTACGAACAAAATGGCACAAACGCATCTTGGTGTTTTTCTGTTTTAACCCGAACTAATGCACTTGTTTCATGTGCTTTAAATTTCGACATAAGCGATCTCAAAAACATTAATTTCGAGGACGGCAAACGGAAGTAGCAGTGTTAGCATCAAAACCGGAAGTAAATGTCTTCAAATGTGTCAGATATATCATCAACATTGCAACGACTAACCTGCGATTTTCGATCACGGCGAGCTGGAAGAATGTGTTTTTAGATGAATCCAATAATGACAACTGGAAATGGCCCCTGCAGAAACCCGAAATACTGAAATCGAACGGAAACATATTGACGATTAATCTCAATCTGTTACAAATGCTTTCCAATAGTACAGTTCGAATGAAACTATTCACACTAGAAATTGGTCGTGGTGTAGCGATAGGTTGCTAACGCGTTGTGTCCGATCAACGACGTTACTCTACGCCGGGCCCGTTTAGTACCTGGATGGGTGACTGCGGACAGATAAACCGTTCCGGTATATAACCAGCCAGCTAGGTCAACTCGGCCATCTACCCTCCATGGAATGGTAAAATTAGTATCAGCTTTCCTACTGAGTGGTAATAAATGGCGACTGTAAATGCAGCACTATGACTGCCAGTTTAGGCGGATCTGTGGCTCGAGCTGATTGACTTTGTCCATAGGTCAGCGGTCAGCAGATGAACCGGGTGAACTCTCTTGGTGGCAGTGCCACGACGACAGCACCATAAACATTCTCGTGGCTATTACTATATTACTATAAACGGATGGATTTTCCCCAGCACGCGACGTCCAGCTAACGTCCGCTTGTATGCAGCGTGCTTATTGCAGCTCGTCTCATGACGTTTTTGTGAATATTAGGCCTATTATGTTCGTTCGTTATTTGTCCGTTTATCCCCTACGGGCTTTTGACCAAAAAAAACAAAAAAAACAATAGAAAACCAAAAATGGCGTAAATATTTTCTAGGAATAACCAGTTTGCCAATTTTACTTTAAAAGATAACAAAAAAGCTCAGCTGTCGCTAGAATAGCCAACCGTACTGGTTGTCAGTGACTTTCAAAGTCATCCGAAGTCGATGATTTTTGTTTAATTTGAAAGGGCTTATGTCACTTGCTATTAGTGATTAATAGTAACCTTGGCCCTATCTCTCACCGTTTCCGAGATATGGCCAGTTTTCCGTTGAAAAGCGCGCATTTTCCTACCCCCCATTCTACCCTCAATTTGAAATATTCCCCTTGCACAGTTTTGCATGCCTAGGTTTAAGACACGAAGTTTTTCGTAAGCCCTAACGGTTAGCCACAATATATCCGTTACAGACGAAGACGGACGGGCGGACGACAGACGACAACCGTACCATAAACTTGACTGTTACTTGAGTACAGTCGGCCAAAAGTGTCAGTGTCAATGGAGTTGAATGGACATCAAAACCCCAAGCAAACAACGCGCATCTACGCGAATCACGCGCCGGTCGGCTCAGGCAGTCCCAGCGCCGACTGCAAATGTGATCTAATCACAGTTATGCCTAGTTCACTGTCGACATCTTAGACTGTCGGCAACTAGACGGACCGCTGCATACATGTCGACACTACAGGCCGACATTTTCGTCTGCTGTTCATGATGTGACGACGTTAACACTTGGATGATAGTCTGCCTAGATGTATTGTTCGTATACGTAAAACTGCGCATACAACGTCGGTTGCAACGCGGCGTCGTGATTTATGACTATACGATGTAATTAGTTATTCCATCAATCCGCGACTTGCAGATATGCAGATTTAGCGGGCCGGCCGGGCGACGGTCTGGACTGGACTCGGATGCGGGCTATTTTTCATACGGAGCGAGCGAGCAGGCAGTCGGATTGCATTACTACTGACGGTTGGTCGGTGCTCGAGCGAGTCACCGCCGGCAGATGGTGTCACTGCGCCGCATATTACTTCCGCATTGCCGTATCACGCCATCACTGACGGTGCGCCGTCCCGGAGCTATGTCCGTCCGTTTGAACGTGGCGCCGTGGCTGCGTACATATTAACGTATAACTTATAGCATGCATAGTAATGCGTACATAGTACAGACCTAATTCGTAGTCCAGCAAGAAGTCCAGCTGTCGCTAGGATACCCGACGGTACTGGTTGTCAGTGACCTCCAAGGTCATCCAAGATCGATGATTTTTCATTTTACTTGAAAAAACGTATGCAGTTTTCTATTACTAAATAATAGTAACATGGGCCCTGTCTGGCACCGTTTCCGAGATACGGCCACTTATAGCTTGAAACTTTCCATTGAAAATTGCGGCCAAACTGCTGCAGATAAAGACATGGTTACTATTGACAGCCTATATAAAGTCGCCAGCGCCCTATCCGATGGTACCATCGCCCACCATTTATGACTTACCATTTAGCCACAATACCGCACGATTGGCACATTATAGTTCGTCATAACCCTTCGAAATCATTCAAAATCAACAATATTCATGTCATTTTAAAGCCAATATGCGACTTTTTATTAGTAATCAGTAGCAATCTGAACTTTATCTCGCACCGTTTCGCTAAAATACATCCGTGACAGACGGACAAACAAACAGACAGACGGCCGACAGACGACAGCCGTAACATAAGCTAAACCGTTATTTAAGTACAGTCGGCTAAAAACATGACAATGTTGAGAACGCACTCAATTGCCGTAAGATTTTTAGGTCTAGTCTGTCACAGTCTATTTCAAGAGTCGATCTGATAGGCCTAAGCGGAATTTTGACATCTGATATATTTAATGATGAACGCTAAACATACTTTCTCGTTTTTATCTGTCCAATGCAATGCATAGCATTGGACAGAGTATAAAATCACCTGAGTGTCCGTGCGTCCGTGCGTCCAACTTTTCTTAGGCTATCTTCCTTCCACGTTTTTTTCCGTCCCCTTTCCCTTGCCCTTCTTTTTCCCCTTTCCCTTCCCCTTACCTTTCCCCTTCCTTTTTCGCTTTCCCCATTTTCCTTTCCCTTTTTCTTTTCCTTTTTTTCTCCATTCCCTTTTCCTTTTTCTTCCTTTTTCCCTTGCCCTTTCCTCTTCTCCTTTTTCCTTTCCCTTCCCTTTTCCCTTCTCTTTTCCCTTCTCTTTACCTTTCGTTTCCCCTTTTTTACCTTCTTTTTCCTCTTTTTCCCGCTTTTTCTTATTTTTTCCCTCTTTTTTCCCCTATCTCTCCCCTTTTCCTCTTCCCTTTTTTGACCCCATTATCTTAGAGGCCCCCATATCTTCATAACGGTTCACGATAGATGCATGGTGACAATGAACCATTTATAGCAAAGTGCTGATGATGAATCGAATGGTCTCATGACTGACAACATTTATTGTTTAGTTAAAGTAATAGAGAAGGATAAAAGGATCTCTGTTGCTGTGCAATTTGAAATTAAACTGTTTGATTTTTGTATACCAGTCTAAACAGCTCACTGATTATATTTATACGGCCATATACTGTAAACTATCGGAATGCATTGGACAGACTCCCTGTTCGTATGAACATTGTCTTGTTTGTTACAAAAACGGCTGTTATGGCTTTGCATAAAGACTCAATAACTGCTGAGCTGTTTTGTTGTCAGTAGTTCAGAAAATAAAGTTTGTATCTTGATGAAATCATATAATATAGCTTATCGGTTTGTGAGGTGTTTCTGTGTTTCCACTGCGCTCGTGGTACGCGCGCGTCCGAGGCAATACTGATTTCATTACATGCTCTAGTGCGCCGGGTGCTTTTATGGATTGAGTTTATCATTGAATGTGTTAGTGTACACGAATTTATTCGATTTTTATGACCGTTCCGTAGACAAACATTTAGATGCTAGTAGTATTTATGTTGGCGTTCCATTAGTAATGATGTTTCGAAAGCGGTTGTAAGGCGCGCAGGACTGAAAGTTTATTTTATGGAACTCGCTACCACTGAATTTGAGTGGCGATTTTAACTTTACGTTTTATCAACCTTTAAATGAAACCTTAAGACTTATTTATGTCAACTGTCTTTCCTAGACACGTAGCGGTTTTTTCATTGCTTGCGGTTCGTTTTTAGCTGACGTATGAGACATTACCAGGTGTGCCCATACGGTCTAAAAATTTCTGTGCAACCGGCGAAAAAGTAGAAACGGCGCAAAGTTTTTAAAAAATTTTTTTTTATATTATAACATGTTACGTAATATATATACAGCAACTTATACAAAACAAAGTAGAGATGAGATACTGCAGCATTACAGACTGCAATCAAACAGTTTTCTTGAGTGAAACTCTAAAGCAAATTAAAAACTAAAACTGTATAGTTAAGTTTTTGTCTTGTCACCGTTGTGGACTATGGACTATGTATATATGTATTTTTCTGTGTTGCTGCTGTATTTTCTTCTGCGTTGTTTATTGTCTATCGATATCGGTGAATTAAGTATTACCAAAAATAATACTGCACTGATATTTTAAGAGTTCAATAAAAATTTTAGGGACGCAGGTTTTTTCTAGGGACGGACGGCAACCAAAAGCACAGAAATTTTTTACGGCATAATTCGGACTTTTTTTACCTTATACACTTGTAGTACCACAGGAGCACTAAGCAGCGTTTTACATTTGTCATTGAGAGTGGTGCAAGTTGAGTTTAGCGGGTAACTGTTACTGTCGACGTGGGTGGCGTAGAACGCTCAATCGATGCTCGCCGTCGTCCTGCGTCATAAACTAGGAGCTCCGTCGCTCTCGTTTCCCGCTCCTTTGTCACGATTCGATTCCTGGAGCTTGCAGATTACATGCTTTTAACACGCTGCACTTCTGCGCGGTCGCTAATTGCTCGCCGGATGCTGCACCGTTTTGTGAATTCCTTGTCGACGTTTTTATCGTCATCATCATCCATTTCTCAGAACACAAACAGTGTCGATACGAATACAGTGCATGCGGTACTAAAGTAAGCAGGGTGTTTCGAAGGACAGAAAAACCACGGCGATTACGAGCTGCCCACGCAATTAAATGCAAAGCAACGACTAATCAAAATAACACTTCAAAGAGTAATTTACTAAGAGAATAAAAAATCAACACGCGCACAAGAAAATACAGAATGACAAAAAAATAAATAAAAACCGCAAACGCAAGGTTTAAAATGTATTCTGAAAACAATAGAAACAACGATTGTATGTAATTTGAAAATCCTTTACAAGCGTTGGCAAATTGGCCTTAACTATGGAAAGTTTAATACGTTTCTGGTGTAACTGAGGATCAGTATGTTTTCCCGGAGACTGATTTTCTTTGCGGCTGATTACAGTGATGGACCGTCTGCTTGTTGCACCGCAAGTCCGGCTGTACGGATAGTCGCATAAGGTAGTACAGACGTATATACTGTACGAATAGACAAATGAACAATAAATAATACGACGTTAAAATTTCGGTCTTGATTTTTTGCGTTGGATAGTAATCGACAAATCTCAGGGCACGGACAGTAGAAGTCGCTCTGCACACCGGGTTAAGCACACTCGCCAGAATTCCGTGTTGCTGATTTAGTTGTTATGCGTTTACTTTTCTCTCCGGGGAGTAGTTACAAGCGACAAGTTGCATGTCGGGTCGGGAGTAATCTGCGTACTGTGCGCTCGCGGGATGTTGACTATGTATTTGTTGTGTCTGCGGATCAACATACATCTCCGGCAGTCGGTCTATCTGCAGCGGCGTGGAACTGGCTGCACGATCGAACCGTGCGTCGTTTCACGCAACATTTCACGCGTTCGTTTTTATGCGGCCACCAATCTGCAAGGCCGCGTTACGCAGTGCAGTCCATCTGTCAGTGTGTCTGTCTGTCTGTCTCTACCCGCTTGAGCTGAAAGGTGAAAGATTACAGAAAATCAAACTTGTCTTTCCTTATTTGGCGTACAGTTTCTCGCGGCAGCTGTAACTGGCGATTTCGGTTATGATCAAGAGGTCAAAGTCAAGGTCACGGTCGTGAATTTAGGCCTATAACTTCAGAATAAAACAAATGCAAAATGGCAAGTTTAGTGAACTTTTTTCACGCAGCAGCTACACAGTTTTCTGCAAAAATGCAAAACAAAAATTAAACGTAACGTGAAATTATTGTTTTAGACACATTTTAACTGCTGCTGGCGTGAGAGCGTTAAGCCGTTACAATAGTTTTGCTGAAATTTGCCAATGACATCAGATTGATCAAATTGAATCACTTTTCTGGAAATATTAGCGATTGTCTGATACTATAGCTTTTTTGTCACGTGTAATGCTTAGTCGTTTTACTGTCAGAAATAAACTGTAAATATACATGTAGAATAAGCCTACTATCTATATTACAATCGGTCACAGATATTTTTAAAAAATATCGATTTGAAATTATTTGCTACAGATTTTTTTTTTGATTTTGACTGTGTTGTAGTTTTATATGATTTTACGTGTACTCTGTATTTTTTGCTTTTTGGTATAATATAAGACTGATTGAAAACCTGTACTGCGGTTAAGATACCAATAACTTAAAGGTCAAGGTCGCGCATTTTCGCAAATTTCAAGCATGAAGTTCAACTCATGTGACGAGCAGAGGCATTTATGATGTCGTGTAAGCTTACTTCATTGTCGGATCCGTTCTGCCCAACCATGGCTGTGTATATCATGGTTGTAGTCTATAGGCCTACTTCGCCGCCACGTTGTAGGGAACGATTATTATTGATTGGTCGATGCGCTGCTGAACCAATATCGGAGACAGTCGCCGCGTCGCTGCGAGACATCTGTTATCCACGTGACATACGCAGCTTTGTTCACAAATGACGTAGACAGATGGGGCGGCAGCACTCTATACGCTTTTCGGCAGTATAGAGGTGGCGCCGCAGCAAATACAAACTAAATTGCATGAAACTGAAGTTGAATAGCATAGAAGATTACGCATAGTCAAAGTTTTCTTCGAATTCACTCGTCTAGGCTCTGAATTTTTTTGTGGCGGCGAAATCGTACACATAGAAGTGCGTAGTACGTTAAAAAATATTTTAAGTCAGTGCGAACTTTGCGTATCAGCTGTCCATTTTCACACACATATTTTGGCTAACGTTGATGGTGGAGTTATGTGATTACAAAATATGGCAGCAGCTAAAGACGGGCAATAAAAGAATCCGGATATTTATGTCCAAGCACAGGGTTACGCCGTGCACGTGATTGCGGAATAGTACGATAAGATCATTGATCATTAATGTTTCAGTCGCGCAGACCGAATCGAATTGCCGGACAACAATATAATAATAGCGCGCATGATGCTTCGCTCGATGTGGCCTACATGGTGGTCTATAAATACTTGCCAGTTCTATATGTGTAACACCTTCGGCATATGCAGACTGATTTGAATATTTTTCATTATTGCATTTTCACATAAACTGTGCCAGATGCTATGAATTATACCACTTTTGTCTTAAGTCAGCCGTCACATTACTGTCTGAATGCTTAACGGTGCCGCTAATTAATTATGCTAACCACAATTAAACAACATTAAACGCTAACTCCGTATTAGGATGGGAAACTGTGAAGTGTTTTTATTCGATAATTTTTTAATAATTTATTTGTTTTCCTCATTGTTGTCTAAACGTTATTTGACGTGATCGCGATATTTTCTGACGCTCAGCTATGGCGCCTGACTGAACGTTCGTCGCCTACAGCGTGATTGGAAATGCGTCACTGACGCCTTTTACTGAGCTCCATTCAAACCACGTCCGCGCACTGATGGCCGATATATTGAACCGGCGCTGCGAATCTGTAAATTAATCTGCTTCGACATGTGTCAACGAGCACTTGACATCCTTAGTATATATTCGTTAAAAATAGACGATTTTTCATCGCTTCTAAATTGAATAGCTTCACGTGTTATCTTTACATATTTAGCTAGTTTTCTGACATGTACAGGGTGTGCCAGAAAATGTCCCAACTTGTTTTTTGCCAGAACTTTGTCAAATATCTACCAAACTTGATAATTTTTGGCACACAGATAGCCAAGACGGTAGAATCATCATCATCAGACGCGAAGCGATTAGCCGAAGCGTCCCGCCGTTGCGATCGTTCGCCAGAACGGTTTATCCTCCGCTAGCTCCAGGGCCTCCGTCGCTGTAACAC
>Ga0209671_1008155_pt1 | contig 10947 bp, 5 predicted proteins | sample WorMetHERISLAND2_2_FD_187401 | JGI IMG/M metagenome (GOLD analysis project Ga0209671, IMG submission 187401) | Marine gutless worms symbiont microbial communities from Max Planck institute for Marine Microbiology, Germany - Olavius geniculatus... | ecosystem: Host-associated > Annelida >...
GTTGGAGTTATTGTAAAAGGTAGCAGGGGTCCGGTTTTTTTTGAGACACAGTGTAATTAACAGCAGTGTGGGAAGATTACGAATCGTTGACGAATCGCCTCAGCTTCGTGCACGCAGGTATTGCACCGAAGCAGACGAGCGTCATTTGATTCATTCTACCTTGTACAGTGTATGTGACAGATTATACAGCACTATAGGCTATACGTGGCTCGTGTACACCTGAAGCAGTTGTCATTTTTCGAAAAAAAGATTACGCACTGATTGACTGATTGACTGTACCGACGCATGGAAGAATCGCTTCAACTGTTGCAACTGAACTCAGCCAGTGGTCACCGCATTTATCTGATTGTGTACCTGCATAGACCTACCGCGGGGCAGGTTAAACAGGTGCGTCAAGTACTCATTATTAGGCCTACGTAAACGGTGTACGTATTTGTTCATCAATTATGTTAGCAAATAAACAAATTGACAAAAAGATTTTTAAAATATACAAAAAAATGTATAGATGAAAGTCAAGCATCTAGCAGTATCCGTGCAGAACGGGTAAATAGTACAGTAGTGCAAAATCACACGAAAGCAAACAAAAAGCAACAGATCACGGAGCACAGTGCTACAGCTGTGTACCTAATTTAAATTTTAAAAAATTGCTATGGGCTATATATTTTGCAGCAAATAACGCAAAAATGCAAAATTAAAATAACCAAAGCCTAGTATCAATTTTGCATCTAAGCTACATGGTGGTGCATAAAAAGCAAACATAGGCTACATGTTTTGTGTGCCACGAATTGTGACTTCGGAAACGATTAGCTTCGATCGTTGCACTAAAGTGTGGACATCTTGCTAAACACTTCTTGATTAGTTGTATAGTATAAGTACTGTCGACGCATCACGTTAGCTATTGGCGTGTATTTGTGTAAAAAAAATATGATGTACAAGGTATAAAAATAAAAAATCAAGTATTCTGTGCTTCATTTTGCCTCACCCTGTGTATTCGTCGTACTGCAGAGAAAGGTGTCAGAAGGAACGAGCCATGGGCGTCGAGATGTTGTCGACTGCATCTAGTGATAAAACAACGACCACCACCACCATCATGACGAGCGCTCGGCGTCGTGGAGATCGGGAAAGGCCCAGAACGCGACCGACCAGGAGACCGAAGGGACGTCGACGTGGCCAGGGCAGAGGATCTCGACGTCGAGGTCGAAGAACAACCACTACAACAACACCCACAACGACGTTGATTACTGGAAATGGTGGTGATGATGACGAAGTTGACGAGCGAATACTGGCGTGCACTGCGGCCGAGTCGCGGCACATGAACTGCCTTAACGAGGGAGAATGCTTCGTTCACCTCAGCTTGGGCCACATCAGAACAGCCGGCTGCAGGTCGGACATCACGGCCCGTATAGGCCTATGCATGACGCTGTAGTAAGTGCTAATCTGGGACCTGTTAGTCTCGGGCGACATAGTCGCTAGTCTCGGCGAAGACTAAAGACGCGTACAGAACGACATAATTGAACTGAACTAAAACGACATAATGTCCCAGTTCAGTTCAGTTCAGTTCAGTTATGTCGCTCTGTATGCGTCAACACTGCGTCATGCATAGGATATACGGGCTCAGTTGCACTAACTAGCTTAAACTAGAAGGCGCTCGTTAGACTGCGTTACATCTCAGCCAAGTGACTTTTTACAAATAGTAATTTTAACGCATATTTGTGACTTATTTGTCAGTCAATAATAAACCTGTTCGAAAATTTTAAGTAGTCATGCTCGGGTTGTTCGTCCGTGTAAGCATGCACGTCAAACTCAAAGTCGCACGTTTATTTTATTGCAGAGTTGAAGTACAATATATGCAATGCAATTCAACGTGACTAAAATAAAATTTATCCGTTGAAATGTCACAATGCAAAAAATGCAGAAAATATCGACCAACATTTTTGTGGGCATTTTTAAAAAATTTTATGCAGTTTTAGTTCCCGAAATTGTGTTTGTTTCATTTTCTACATGTCATACACCGTGATACACGTACACCGGACATAAATCATGATAAATGTATTTCTGTTCTCTGACGTACCGGTACTCTGAAATCTGCTGATTTTCGTAATCGAGTTTTTGTTTACAAACATAATTCTATTTGACAGATGTCCGAGTAAATGGACGGGAAGGCAATGCGAAAGACGAGTCTTTGACTTCTCTACGTGTAAGTGTCATAACCGAGATGACTTTAACATACTAAAAAGTTATATATATATATATATGTATTAGTTTTTACAAATTTGTTACGACGTTCACGTGATGATTGATGAAGTTAACATTTAAGCAGCACAGTCATGTTTTTATCGTTTATCCTGTATAAGCCGATTACTGGCAGTTTGTTAGTTACTATAAAAAATATCCTTAACTTACTTGTTGTGACTAAATTTTTTTTCGTCTTTTCAAACACAGGTCTTTTATTTCACAAATGTTTTAAGCTACCCGTATTCTACGTATTATGTAGGCCTACCCGAAACTTTATTTTTAGTTTTGTACTTGTCATAAATATTTTCTAATTTTTGGTGAAGTTTTTTCACTGAACTTTCATTTTGCTGTTGCCATTGTGTAGGAGTTTTGGAAAGCTTAATAAGATCCCTCGCTTTAGCGGGTTCTGGGGCAACCGGAAACTATTTTAGTGCATTCTTGCTTTTAAAACACAACTTTTTGACGTTACAACGGGACATCATTAAGCGGTTCAAAAGTCACCATTTGGGAATGACGATAAAGTCGTCCATGTCTCCCACTAAAAAACTCTGAAGAAACATGCCCCAGTCCCCCCCCCGAGACAAGTGAATTGGCACGCACGTCAGTGTCGCTCCGCCACTGATTGGTTCGTGTGTTTTGTGTGATTGTGAACTGTATATAGCTGGTCATGATGATACGTACGCGGTCGCTGTAGCGTTCGGAATCGTCTTCAGTTTTATTCTAATCTTCGCTGCTGTCGTCGGAGCCGCCGCCTACTGCTGGTATATACAGACCTACTGTTATAACTGATTTTTTCGCTGGTTTCGAGGGTTTTTAATAAGCCCTACATTTGGAGTATGTTTTCCGAAAAACTCTAAATGTACGGTTTATCAAAAAATACCTACTTTAGGGTTTTCTCCTAAAAACAGCTAACAACTTTTGAGCCCTCCAGAAACAGTGAAAACTTGTTCTTTGCAGTGCTTATTAAGCGTTACGTATTGCATGTCTAAAAGAAAAGCGGGAACTGGTTTTTACCATCTATGGATTTTTCAGCAATAAATAATAATCAAACAACGTGGCTACAGTTTGATTTATTAAACACAACAAATTGAGACCACATTATAATTTGTGTTTAATCTTAATATCAAAACTGCATTGCTCGTGTATTTACATCAAAATTTATGTAGACATCATCCTGTCTAGTATAGAATGTTACAGCAATAGGCTTATATGTATTGAAAGAGCCACCTCTCTGGGCAAGACACCTCCCATTTAAAACAACAGTATAAACACAAAAACAGGTGAAACGTAAAAGGACTAAAGTTGCGTATAGATCTTAATGAATAAAATCTCGGAGGTAAAAAGCGTCACCTGTCATATTGGATAACACGATGTTACTGTGACCTGCCAATTGACACAAGTGACGGTACCCGCAGTCTCGCACTATGACTCCAGCCAAGCAGGCCGGTAGGTCTACTCAATTTACCTACCGCGGAAGATGGAAGGCTAAGTTGACTTGTAAATACGTAGGCCTATAGCTTATAAATGTAAACAGCTCTGATGTGTAAAAATAAATAATTGAATGCACAAGTAATGTCTCACGAAAAAACATTTTAACTGACCAAATGTTTTTTTTCTGACATCGGTGCTGAGGTATGGTTAATATTGCTGACTGTTGGCTTGTGTGAACTCTGTGGTGAGAAGGTTCCGAAAACGACGTCAGAGTCAGACGAGCAGCAGCAAGCACAAGCCGTCGTCATCAGTCACGTCACGTGACGTAGAACGGGCACCTGGTGACGTCACTGCTGATGACGTCACAACGATGACGTCACAGAACCGATCCAGTTCACTGCGGCACGCGTCCAATAACGTAAGCCAGCAAAACACGTCGGTGTTGTAGTAAGCTTATAGTCGCAAGTGACGTCTTTTTTATTCGCGTGACAAGCTGGCAAACTAAGCAGATCCCGACGAGGGTCTAAATAAACTTAAAGGTGTTATTATAGCAATTTTATTCACCGAAAGTACAAAACTTTATCGGAAGTATTTTTGCTTTAAAAAGCCGTCGTTGTGGCTTACATTTAATATTAGCGTATAATATAAAAATAGGCCTACTAGTTTCGTTTGTGGAAAATATATACTCGAAACTGGTCAGAAACTGAAAAATAAAAAAAGTAGCGGACCTGCATTATTGAAGTATGTTTTAAGGCCTGCCCTCAGTGTCTAAATACGGCTTTTTGCACATGTCATTGCCTGCGGCTGTTTGAGTGTTGTGCTGCGTTGTTACTGATTATTATGCTGCCGTCATTATAGGCCGCATTACGGTTGTTGCCCGTCTGTTCGTCCGTCCGTCCGTCCATCGTGTATGGGCTCCTAACTTGAAAACTTTGAAACACGCAGAAAGCCAAAATTCATCTCAACGTTTCTCGTGTTAGGACTGCAGAATCAGGTGTGCCAGTTTTCAATTAGAAAGTTTAAAGGGGAAGTTTAAAGGCGGACGGCCGCATAATACGTCAGCACAGGGCTGACAACAGTCTGACGTCATCTAGTCCTATGTGTCCTGCTGTGGTATGCGGTACACAGAACAGAAGCGAAGAGGCTGCTGGGACGGATGGCGCTGAGTCACGTAATGCACGTCGTCAGCGAGGCTCTGCGCTGAGGTCTGCAGTCAACAGTCAACACGCGGTAGCACCTGGTCATGACGTGGACAACACGAGACCAGCACACATACCAGACACTGCAGGCGCTGAGTCAACACCAACACCGCCAGACATCTGCCGTGCCGTCGGCCGGTCACCAGACGCGTCCAACCACCGGTAGTGTCTGGGCATGACGGTTTCACGTCTCCCTTCTCGAGTGTCATTGTTTGTGTCCAGAGTGTGTGTTTTCGTTGATCTCTGGAGTGTCTTGGAATGACGCCAGCAGACATTTTTTCTCGCCCCTTATGATGTTTGCTACTTGTGACCATGATAAATTACTGGTGGAGAAAGTAGTAGACCAACAGACTGCGTTCTGTTAACAAATGACGTCACATTAATGACGTCATCATTGACAAAATTTTCGCGTCTGTTCAGAATTAAATTTCTTACAAAAACGTATATTTCGGATTTTTTTGTCATTTAAGAATTAAGTGAATGCAGTGTTTGAATTGTGAAAAATTAGCTGGGGTTGAATTTTTCGACGGTCAGAGGTCCGATCAAAACTGTGATATAAATCGTATGTATATAGTAGGGCCTATATGGCTGACCCCCAGGACATAATTTGACAGTATGCTAGGGGGTTGGGAAAACAGTTGGGGGTTCAACCCCCAACTGTTTTCCCAACCCCCAACCTCCCGGCAATTCAAACACTGATTGAGTGGCGGCATTCTGTAAACTAAACCCTCGCATAACTTTAAACTCTGATTCGTATCCGTTGCTCCGTCGCCCGAACGTCGAGACGCTCAGGCATCGAGTGCGCTGGGGAATAGGGAAGCGGTATCCTCCTCCCCAGCCAACCAGTGGCCGCGTTTCGGAACGTTTTAAGCTCTCAAACGGGGTGCGGAGCCAAGTCCTGCCTCTGCTTGAAAATAAATTTGGCGCATATTTAGCGTTACCGAATACTATTGCAAGCATGTAACATGTTCATATACCTGGCTTATCCCTTATACTGCGTTTCACGTTTTTGTGGCGCCGTCAAAAGTAAGCTTTGTGCACTTGCGGCATATGGGGCCTAATTAGGCTATGCAACGACGACAGTCACTTTGGCCTATTATGCCAACAGTTTCGTCAGAATGTGGAACCAGCAAAAAATCAAGAGTATATAGCAGTTGTTGTTCCAAAGTTTCTTTTAATTCGAGCATTATTCTATGCTTACAGTTTGCAAGTTTGCAACGAAAGATCTTGTGGTCGTCTGTCACTAGAATTGAGACTCACGTAACGGCATTTTGTTACTTAGGCCTATATTAGTGGCGTTTTCATTTCTGATTCGTTAGGCGGCAGCACGTATTGGCCTAAGACATCGCAGCGCTCAAGTGCTTTGACATCGAACGCTTACTTCGACTTCTTTCTATTTCTGCTCCTGTCTGCAGTGGCATATTGATATTGTTATTGATAGCGATATAGCAATAATTGTACGGCTTTGTTGACTTTTTTGTTGTTGAATTAAACTGGAATCGATATCTTATTGGGGAAGCATAAGCATAAGCTTATCGTTGTTCGGCGAATAAGTAGACCTAATGTCTGTAGACAAAGTAGGCTTAAAGAGGTCACAATTTCTTACTTAATGTGATTTGCTGTTCTTACTTGAGGCAGATTTTGCATATTCAAATATATCGTCATTTTCGTCATTATTTACTAATTTCGCTCGCTGCAAAAAAAACAATTCAGCCAATAACAGTTTACAGCAAAAAAATGCACATTTGACACGACGTAGGCCTAAGCTCATAGGCACATCAGAACACTAAGCCCTCTGTCTCAAGACAAGCTGTATCAGTAGGCCTACGTATTATTTCATGGACTATAAACCCTACTTCTTTCTATTTTTTTACCACATTGTCTGTAGCGTTATAACAGCCCATAATCTTAGCCTACTCCAGTTAAGTGCGACGACTGAAACGCGTCTCCAGTCTGTTTATCACACGCAGATTTTACGCTGAGCACCGTTAATCAGAGACAAAAAATAAGCATGCATGTTTCGCCTTATTACACACGCATACTACACGATCGTGATGAAACGCAGGCCTATAACCTACGTACCTAAGCCCATATTGTATTAGATGGTCGTAAATTACAATACACACAAATGAAACATTAAAATATGAAAACATTTTTAATATGTAAAAAAATAGGAAAATCCATTACGGAATTTTTTAAATCGCGATATAAACTTTTAATCTGCAAGAAATGTCATGAGACCATCTATACGCACATCTAACGAGAAAAGCCCAGCTAACGCAAAGGGAAACGCGCGACAGCGATGCATGTGTGAAGGCCCGGTGCGAACGAATCTAAGCTCACAGCGATGTTTCATTTAAACTCGACAGCGGATGATGCCTAGCGCCATATCTAGTCATGAATTTCAGTATTGTTTAAAAGCCCAGTAAAACAAAATTAGTCGTCAGAGGGCGCCAGACGACCGGCCGCTAATTACCTGGAGTGCTTTACTTGTACTCACCAGAGGGCGCCATCTGTCTCGCTCTGCCAACGCCGAAACGGCTGAAAATCGCAAATTTTTCCCACCCCCTTTCATTTAGCGCCTTCGTTTTGGCCTTCGAGGTGACCTTCTTCGAATTTATGGAAAAACTACGTACAGTTTCTGAAGCTAGAGTCTTCCAGGCAGCCGACAATGACGATTTGATGATCCTAGCTCGCACCATTTTTGACTGATTCACCCGTGTGACAGACAGACGGACGGACAGACAGAATTGCGATGGCTAAGACGCGCTACGGCAGTAGCTGCTGTCGCGCGTAAAAATTCAATACGCGTACCGTATGTCGAATTCAACCTTACTCTTTGGGCTTCAACAACTGCATAAAATTATATCGAAATGTATTAGGCCTATTATTTTTAGTAGCTTAATCACGCAGACAGACCGATTACGGAGAATCAAACACAGACAAAAACATTACCTTTTGTAAGTGTCGATAGGTTAAATGACACTGAAATGCAATGTGACTTTAACTGTTAAGCTGCCAACGCTTTATTAGTAACTGTAATAAATTTGCAAATAACTACCGCAACGAAACCAGAATAACATGCTACTGTTGACGATTAATTTCGCCGATTTCATGAACCATGGCGCTCTGTGAATGAAGCCATTTTTGACGGCATTGACCATGGAAGTCAGCGTGTCTGTAATGTCGCGTTGTTGTCGTTAATGGGGCGTACCCATGTGCAACAGAATAAAACAGCAACTGGAGTCAGGTCGCAGTTTTGCTTCATTTTAGCAGTCATGGTCAACTCAGCCTTTCATCCTTTCGGGGTAGCTAAATCGATTGCCGGCCTGTCTGGCGGAGGTTAAAGCGGGGCGCGTTCACCTGTGTCGGGTGGCAGCTAACACTGTGATCCCATACGGCAGGTGACGCTGCGTAGCAGCCTCTGTGATGTTTTACACAACTTTTATTTACCAAATATTGGCAGTACAAAAAAATTAAAAGAATACAAAAAAACACACAGACATTCTTGCACACTATACTTGGTACACATGCAGCAGAATGTCAATCTATAAAATGAACGTAGTTCGTTCGCAAGACGCATAAGCCATATGACGAATGATCAAACAATATTTAACAGCTAATCAAACTCGTGTAAGTCAATATTAAAAGCTATGGGGCCTTACACTCTTTACACTTACACTTTTACCTTTTTACTTTTATGTGCAACACAAAATAATAAAATTTTGATTTCGTTGCAATTGCTATTGCTGTTTCATTGCAGTATATGCGAACCCTTGCAACAAAATGCAAGTGTTCTGCGACTTTGTACAGCACCACGTTTCTGCTCTGTGATAAATCGCAAACGATGTCGACGCCAACCGATTCCAGTTTTATTTTATTTTATTGTCTTTTATTCTGTGGCGCGTGTGCGTACGCCATAAATAGAACAACTGGCGAGATGCCATGTCATCGTCTTGACGTTTCATTACGCATGAGAGTGCATGGAGCGGTTATCCATTTGACGTCAGAGTTACGTCATCGACGCGTCAGCACGTGCGACGTCACGTGCTCTGGTGACGATTACGTCATTGCTGAGCACGTGTTGGCATAACAGAACGCCCTTCAGCTCCGGGCCGACTGCGCGGGGTCGAGTTGGATTGTTGCCAAGCCGACGACTTACGATTTACCGTTATAACCATCGTGGGCATTTATTCGTCTTGTTCACCAGCGTGTGGTAGGCTGAACAAAGTAGATTAAAGCAATTCGCAACTTGCAATAAAAATCTTTTTTTTTCTACTATGGTAAAAAGTAAGTATTAAGTAAAGGAAAATGAATAATCAAAAATATAATACGATAAAAGTACTTTTATAATCACACAAATGTAAACCAAATATAAACTGAATACTGACTAACTTACAATAGCAATGACTCATAATGAAGCATAATTATAACAGTATGCATGTACGAAGTTAATGAACGTTGGGCCCGGTTTGCACTTGGATGGGTGACCGTCGGCAGACGTGTAAATCATCTCGGCATGTAACTAGCCATCCCGGTCAACTCAGCTTAGCCATCCCTCCGTGGGTCGCCGCAATGAGTAGCCTACCAGCGAAAGCCGCAGCATACAAAGACACTGCGCGATGCACCGTAGACCTGTATCCGTAGTCTCGCAGTGTTAGCTGGTATCTAGCTGAGAGCTAGGCAAACGGAGATCGGCGCCGTCCTGTGAGCTTCGCGACTTGGGAAAAACTTCACGTTTGCGTCGGTTGTCTGCAAGCGGTTCCGGTACCACGCAAGTAAAGTTTGACTCGACTAACGCCAGGAAATCGACGTCGCGCACGACGAGCGCACGGCGATTGGGCCTCTAGTACTATAAGACGCTGACCGAGTGTACAGTAAAAAGAGTTCGCAGCGTGACGGCAGCGAGTGACATGATGACGTGCCCATCGGCGTTAACGGTCCGTCGTCCAGCACGTATATCTCCTTTCCATGCATCAGCCACCAACCAGCCCCATTGTCACCTAACCCATCTACTCTGCAGGCCTAGTACACTCGTGCCCTATCCCGCTGAGTAGTCGTCGCTACCCACGACATCGGTATTGTTCCCTCCCGCAGCCTGGCACGCTCCCGGGCCGGCTGAAGGGATTTCTTTGTGTCGATCCCGTTCCCTTCCTCTCCCCACCCCTCCTCCAGCACCCAACAACTTCCCTGGCGCCCTGTTCTGTTTTTCGCGGATTCGCCTTTCTTCCTTTGTCGCGCGCGGCGCAAGATACGCAATCAGGACGTCACGACATGACCAGGCGCGCGTATGCATCCGCAGTGTCTTTTCTAACTGACGTCCAATGATTTGAGAAACCGTAATCCATCGGGAGAACGGACACTGGTTGCTCGTCGAAACAGCCGCCTCTTCGCCTTCGTTTTAACAGCTTGCTACCAACAATACAATACAATACATTATACAATACAATACAATCATAAATTTGCACTCAAAAACTGACAGACAAACCGTCAGTTTAATCTAGCACAAAAACTAAAAAAACTGAAATGTTTAACAGAAAATGAAATGAGAAATATTGAGAATAGATATACTGTTAAATGTAAAACTGACAAAATTCGAAAAATAACTGAAGTAAAAAAACTAGAATAAGAGAGAAAAACTGAAAAAGGTAAGAACTAAAGAATAATAATGAAAACTAAAAATCAGAAAAAAAACTGAAAAGAGTAACAGTAAACATAAAAACCGTGAATGGGTCCGAATAGCCGTGGAGTCAGTCCGAAGAGGTGCCAGATGTCTATGGAGGATAGGATTTGAGAAAAAGAAAAGTTTTGAGATTGGAACGAAAGAATGATGATGAAATGAGAGATACTGAGAACAAAAATAGTGTTGAATATAAAACTGACAAAATTCGAAAAAAATGACTGACCAACCAACCCAACCACGTGACGCAATTAATCTGGCTTATGTTGACAAAGACCAGGCGTAAAAATCAGCGACGACTGGGCTGAAAATAAGTTCCGGAGGTAGGAGAGAGGAAGCAGAAAGTTGGAATTTTTTATATGGAAAAAAGCGCGTGTTTAAAATGCAACTTGTGCCCTAAAA